>Ga0137370_10000238_pt1 | contig 20736 bp, 20 predicted proteins | sample SagtaG_11_FD_104920 | JGI IMG/M metagenome (GOLD analysis project Ga0137370, IMG submission 104920) | Vadose zone soil microbial communities from Sagehorn Ranch, Mendocino, California, USA - Sage1_R_20_16 metaG | ecosystem: Environmental > Terrestrial > Soil > Vadose zone | place: USA... | reverse complement strand
GCCTCCTCTGACCATGTCGGGGACCCGATGGGGTTATTCTCTTCCCCTCTGTGAGCTCTGCGAGCGGCCCTTGCCCCGACTTGGTCGGGGTGTTAAATCCTGTATTTCTTTCGACTTTCAACTTTTAACTTTTAACTGTCGACTGTTGGCCTTTTTCTACGAGTCAGCGGTCACTCTGCTCTTAATCTTCCGCCGGTTTCTTCTTCAACCCAGGGCCAAGCAATAGCACGCCAACGTAGGGCAGGTTTCTGTATCGCTCTGCGTAATCCAGCCCATATCCGACCACAAATTCGTTGGGGATCGAAAATCCCACGTAGTCGGCGTGAACCGCGGCGATCCTCCGTTCCGGCTTGTCCAGCAGCACCGCCACCCGCAGATGCTTCGGCTTCCGCTGCTCGAACAACCCCAGCAGGTACTGCAACGTCATTCCTGTATCCAGAATGTCCTCGACGACGATGACCGTTTTTCCCTCGATGCTGGAGTCCAGGTCCCGCGTCAACCGCACTTGCCCCGACGAGTGCGTCTTTTGCCCGTAGCTCGACACCGCGATGAAGTCAAAGGAAACTTCCCCCGGAATATTCCGCGCCAGGTCGGTCAGGAAAAAAACCCCGCCCTTTAAAACGCTGATCAGATGCAGAGATTCGCCGGGAAAGTCTTTCCGGATTTCCATGGCCAGCGCCTGAATACGCTTTTGAATCCGGCCACCCGTAATCAAAACTCTGACGCGCTCCCGCGGCGTCCTCCTACTTGGCTGCCCGGCTTTTTCGCGTTTCGGCATCCTTTTCCTCGAACGTGGCACCGAGACTCTAACGCACGCTCGTGCTGCGGAGCAAGACACACTTGTGACGCATCGTTGTTGGAGGGTTTATACAGGCTCAATCTGTGTTGCTCATCTACTCGGGCGGACAGTATTTCCCGACGAGGAGTATCCGCGCCAGCCAGTCGGCATGGGGTAGCCCCGAACGCAAGAGTTCCTTTGCTTCACTCTCCACATCATACGCGACCCGGCGAATGGCGATGCTCTCTCCGTCAATCACCAGATATGACGCGCGTGTATCTCCGTCATAGGATTGGCTGACGCTTCCCGCATTCCCTACAGTCATAGTGTGAAGCCGGCGAATGTAGGGACAATGAATATGTCCATAGACCACGATGGCAGCTCGCAGCGACGCGTAGGTACTCTGTAATTCTTCGTCGCTGGCATTGGCCAAGGGGGCCCGCCACAGGTCGTCGGGGCTGGCATGAACCAGACTAAAGCCGGGCTGCGAGTACAGAGCAGGAAGTCCTTCCAGCCATCGCAAGCGTTCTTCACCGATGCTAGCAAGCGTCGGATGAATCGTCTCTTGGACCATGGCAAGAATTGGCGCGATCTTCGGGTTTGTGGCGGCATATTCAGCCAGACGTTGCGGCGCCCAAAGCATCTCATCCGTATTCCCGCGCACCCCGGGCCACCCGAGAGAGCGGACTTGATCGATGATCTCCGCCGGGTGAGCTCCCCCCGCAGCCAAATCCCCGCCATGGACAACGACGTCTGGTGCAATCTGCCGCAGGTCCGCGACAACGGCCTCCAAGGCGCGCCGATTGCCGTGAATATCCGATACGATCGCGACTCTCATTTTGTCCGTCGCTGCCTTTCCGATAATTGCCAGACGCAGGCCGCTACAATTTTACAATGGTCCGGCCGAAGCGAATCGAAAACCAACCCGCAAAACCGGTTTGAGACGATCGCACGGTAAGGCGTCGCGGGCTGGTTGAGAATGCAGGGTCCAAAACAGAACAGTACGCTTTCGTGTTCACTTTTATCCTAATCTATAAAGGCGTTGCATAAACGGAGGGAGACGAGCATCCAGGGCTCGCGCTAATTTGCATTGCCTGATTAGCGTTTCCGAAAACTCCTTCTCGAAGTGTCACGTTCAGATGCCTGTTACTCGAGAATGGGTCGCCAAAGGCGTGCCCTGAAAGAGCTATGTGATGAAGACACCGGTCGGTTTTGCAAATTTCTGCGGGCGCGTAAGCCGGGTGCTCTGTCTCTTCATTGTGGTTCTCCAACCCGCCTCCGCGTTTGATGATCCACCAATACGTGTGGCCCGGCTAAGTTACGTGGCCGGCCAGGTTTCTTTCCAGCCCGGAGGCGATACGGACTGGGGCTGGGCCACCGTGAACCGGCCCATGACCGCGGGAGATAGTCTCTGGACTGGCAGCAGCTCGAGAGCTGAGATGCATATCGGATCCACGGCGATCCGCATGAGCGCGCCCACCTCGGTTTCCTTCCTGAATCTGGATGACCGCACGGTTCAAATACAGTTGAACTCCGGAACCATCGATGTACGTGTGCCCAGCGCCGAGTGCGGGCGAATGGTGACCTTTCCGGTCGTCTTATTTACTGCTTGGTGGCAACCCGTCAGCAGGAAAAACAGAAGCGCTCACCAGTTTGAGATACTTCCGAATAGGCCTCATGCGATCGCTGTTCGTTGCCTGGGACCAGACGAATTCTCTTCTATCTCTCGACAAAAGTTGACGCTCGCAAGCCTTCTTGCGCGCGGTCGAGAGGATCATCGGGGAGGCGCTATGTCTGCTCCACAGGGCCATCATGAAACCATCCTTGTTGCCGATGACAACGAAGCCAACCGCGAACTGCTCTCCGCTCTGCTGAGCGCAGAGGGTTACCAGGTCGTCTGCGCAGCGGACGGCCAGCAAGCGCTAGCTCGGGTGGATAGCGGCTCGATTGATCTCGCATTGCTGGATGTGGTGATGCCGCGTCCAACCGGGTTTGAAATTTGTCAGGCGATGAAGTCCAAGCCGGAAACTCGCTTGATCCCCGTAATATTGCTCACCAGTTTGAACAGTGACGCCGACCGCATCCACGGGATCATGTGCGGCGCAGATGACTTCCTCAACAAGCCCGTCAATAAGCACGAACTGCTAGCTCGCGTGCACTCCCTGTTGCGCTTGAAGCAATTCACCAATGAGCTGGACAACGCCGAGACGGTGTTGTTTAGCCTTGCGCTGACGATCGAGGCGAAGGATCCCTATACCGAAGGGCACTGCGATCGCCTTTCGAAATATTCCGTTGCGCTGGGGGAAAAGCTGGGTTTGCCCCAGGACCTGAGCGTCGCTCTTCGCCGAGGCGGTCTTATACACGATATCGGCAAGCTGGCCGTGCCGGAGCACATCCTGCTCAAACCCGGACCACTGACTCCGGAAGAACGAAAAATCATGGAGCGACACACCGTGATAGGTGAGGGAATTTGCGCCCCACTCCGATCCTTCCGCCATGTGCTGCCGATCATTCGTCACCATCATGAAAAGCAGGACGGCTCCGGGTACCCGGACGGGCTGAAGGGCGCACAAGTTCCGCTCACGGCACGGATCCTTCAGATCACCGACATTTATGACGCGCTTACTACGGACCGGCCCTACCGCAAGGCTCTTCCCTCGGAAAAAGCCTTCGCCATCATGCGGGAAGAAGTAAAGCGCGGCTGGTGGGATGGGTCTATCTTGGACGAATTCGAGGCCGTCGTTTATGGCTATGAGCCGGTGCAACCGGCAAGGTCCGGTAGCTAATGCCTGCTCCCGAGACGCAGAGGCAGGGTAGTGCAAAGCTGAAATGGAAAATGGAGAGACGCCTGGCCCTTTGGGGGTTCGTGGTCGCGGCTGCGATCTTGGTATTCGTTGGGTTGGATTCCTACCTACATACGGTCCGAGTAGACGAAGCTGCCGATGCGCGGAAACGAAGCTACGAAGCCGAGTTGAAGCTTGATGACGTGCTGGCTCGGCTCGTTGACGCGGAAACCGGGCAGCGAGGCTATCTCCTAACGGGAGATGACGCCTACCTTGAACCATATCGCGAAGCGATAAAGAACCTCGACCAGGTGATGGGCCAACTGAAGGATCTTGCTGCCGGCAACCCGAATCAGCAGAAACAGCTCCAGACACTCGAGCCGCTCATAGAGAGGAAATTGGCGGAACTCCAGATGTCGATTGACCTCCGCAGGAAGGCAGGGTTTGCGGCCGCCAACCAGGTGGTCATAGCTGGCCACGGTAAAGAGTTGATGGATCAGATCCGCGTCGTGCTCGGAGAGATGAGAGAGAAAGGGAATGACCTCCGGAGGATTCGCACTCAGGAGATGAAGGAGGTTTTGACCAAGACGTCTCGTCTAGTCGTAGCCGGCAATCTTTTGAGCATAGTGCTGCTCTCGCTGGTTTTCGTAGTCTTGCTCCACGAGCTGTCCGAACGCAAACGGGCGCAAGAAGCTCTGGCAAAAAGTGAAAATTGGTTCTCGACCACTCTCGCCAGCGTCGGCGACGCGGTAATTGCCACCGACATGAATGGCGGCGTGATCTTTATGAATTCCGTCGCCCAGTCCCTCACCGGGTGGCGCCTGGAGGAAGCTCGCGGGAAGTCCATGGATCTTGTCTTCAACATCGTGAACGCGGAAACGCGCCGCCCCGTTGAGAATCCCGTCAAGAAAGTGTTCCGCGAGGGGAAGATAGTAGGCCTTGCCGACCACACGGTTTTGCTCTCCAAGGACGGCAGAGAGTTTGACATCGAGGACAGTGCGGCGCCCATTCTCACGGATACAAGGGAGAGGTTCGGGGTCGTGCTTGTTTTCCGAGACATCACGGATAAGAAGCGGACAGAAGAGGAAACAAAACGGCAGAAAGAACTCCTGCAATTGATTCTGGCAAGCATCGCCGATGGCGTGGTGGTGGCCGATTCGAATGGGCAGTTTCTTCTGTTCAATGCGGCCGCGGAGAAGGTCTTAGGTATCGGTGCGACAGAAACGACTCCCGACAAGTGGTCCGACCAATATGGGGTCTATTTGCCGGATACGGTGACTCCATATCCCCCCGACCAGCTGCCTCTGGTGCGAGCGATGCGGGGCGAGAATGTTGACGGCGTAGAGCTTTTCATCCGTAACCGACAGGTGTCCGAAGGACGATTGCTGAGTATTAACGGCAGACCTCTCAAGCGTGCGGATGGCGCACTTCAGGGCGGCGTGGTCGTTTTTCATGATATGACCGAGCGCAAGCGGGCGGAGGAAGCGCTGCGCCAATCCGAGCAACGCTACCATCTGCTTTTCGACAGTAATCCGCATCCGGTGTGGGTTTATGACTTGCAAACCCTTGTCATTCTCGACGTGAATCATTCTGCAGTCCGCAACTACGGCTACTCGCGCGCAGAATTTCTGTCACTGACGATTAAGGACATTCGCCCGCCGGAAGACGTCCCCGCACTGCTCCAGAGTGCGGCGAAGACGTCACCGGACACCGAAATCTCCGGCGTCTGGCAACATCGCAAGAAAGACGGGTCCCTGATCGATGTTGAGATTACATCCCATCCTCTAGTTTATAGCCGAAAAAACGCCCGTCTAGTCGTTGCCACGGACATCACCAAGCGCAAAAAGGCTGAGAAGGCACTGCAGCAAAGCGAAGAGCGCTTCCGTCTGTTGGTCTCAGCAGTAACGGATTACGCGATTCTCATGCTGGATCCGGAAGGACACATTGCCAGTTGGAATGCCGGGGCCGAACGCATCAAGGGCTACCAGTCTCAGGAAATCATCGGCCAACACTTCTCCCGCTTCTACCCCACGGAGGATGTGGAACGAGGCAAGCCTGGCCATGAACTGAAGGTTGCCACAGAGCGAGGACGCTTCGAAGACGAAGGCTGGCGCGTGCGCAAGGACGGATCGCGGTTCTGGGCCAACGTGGTGATTACCGCCTTGCGCGACGGGACGGGGCGGCTGCACGGATTCGCAAAAGTCACGCGAGACATCACCGAGCACAAGCGGACGGAAGAGCTCCTTATGCACGCAAAGGAAGAAGCGGAACGCGCCAGTAAGTTCAAGGATCAGTTTCTCTCCACGATGAGCCACGAGTTGCGCACTCCGCTGAACGCCGTTCTGGGTTTTTCGGACCTGCTCGCCGATGAACGCTACGGACCGCTGAACGATCGCCAGCAACGCTACGTCGCTCACATACATACTGGCGGGAAACACCTTCTCGAGCTAATTAGCGATATTCTTGACCTTTCTAAAATCGAAGCGGGCAGAATGGAGCTCACCCGCGAGGACGTGACAGTGGCGTCGGCGTTTACCGAAGTGATCAGCGCCCTTTACCCACTGGCGGAAAAGAAATCGCAAGCATTACTCCAACAAGTTGAGCCCCATCTGCATGTTCACGCCGACGCTATGCGATTTAAGCAAGTGCTTATGAATCTCGCCGGCAACGCGATCAAGTTCACACCGGAAGGTGGCCGGATCGAGCTAGCCGCCCGTCAGGTGAACGACCACGTCAGGGTGGAAGTGCGCGACAATGGCCCGGGAATTCCGCCCGAACAACAGCAGCGGATCTTTGAAGCGTTCTTCCGCCTGACAGAAACGGGTAACGCGACCGAGGGCACAGGCTTAGGACTAGCTATCACGGCGCGCCTCGTCGAGTTGCATGGCGGCAAACTGGGGATCGAAAGCCAGCCCGGCAACGGTGCCTGTTTCTATTTTTCACTTCCCCTCGTTGCGACCATTCCGGACCAGCCAGCTCAGACATCTATACCCATGCCAAGGGCACGCCAAGCTCCCCGGATTCTTATCATTGAGGACAATGCGGCGACGGGACAACTCATCCAATCGCAACTCACTTCTTCAGGCTATGAGACACTGAGATGTGACAAGCCGGAACGTGCCGCGGATATGGCCACTGAACACCAGCCGGATGCCATCACTCTGGATCTCCTCATGCAGCCGGTCCACGGACTGGAGGTTCTGCTGCAGTTAAAAAATGACCCACGCACAGCAAAGATCCCCGTCATTGTCGTGACCATCGTGGATCAGCCCGGCGTTGGAACTGCTCTCGGCGCCGACGAGTATTTGATTAAGCCGGTGGACAAGGCGACGTTGCTGGCTGCCGTGGAGCGCTGCCTCCGGTCTCGCGGGGGCGCGGCGCCGGCAAGGACCATTTTGGTGGTGGAAGACGATCTATCCACTCTCGAGATGATTGTCGAGTTGCTTAGAGCCTATGGCTATGCTGTAAGTACTGCGGCGGACGGTGAACAGGCCCGTGCGACTGTAGCTCAGTCCCTGCCCGAATTGGTTATTCTTGATTTAGTGCTCCCCAAGATGAGCGGTTTTGAATTGCTCGCTGAATGGCGTTCTAATCCTCGCACGGCTGATCTTTCCGTGTTTGTATTGACCAGCAAGGATCTAACAAAGGAAGAGGAAAAGTACGTCCACGTGCATGCCGAATCACTTTTCCGGAAGCAGAACTCCTGGCGGGAACCATTGATCAAGCAATTGGAACGCGTGGTGACTTCCCCGTCTTTGGAGAACGCTTGAAACATGGCATCCTCGTCGTCGAAGACAACCAGCTCAACCGCGAGCTCCTCTGCGATTGGCTCGAAGTGGAAGGCTACGAAGTCAGGTCTGCGGCAGACTTGAAGGCCAGTTACGAGGTTTTTTCGAAGCGACTTCCCGATGCGGTTTTACTTGACATCAATCTCGGCCCTGAAAACGGCCTCGACCTCGTGGAATGGATGCGCCAAAAACCGGAGTTGGGAGAAATCCCCGTGATTGCCGTGACGGCACATGCCTTAGTGGCTGAGCAGGAACGGATCCTGCACGCCGGCTGCAGAGCGTGCCTCTCGAAACCGATCAATTTTCAAGGCCTTCGAGAACAGTTGAATCACTGGCTGTCAGTTCGTACTGTGTCTCGGCCGAATTCCTAGCTTCCCCATTGTGTCGCGGTCACGCCGGAATCAATGGGCCAAATCGTTGCGCCCGAGTGGCTTGCTCCACCCGGACAGAATGTTCTCAACGCAACCCAGAGCAGCTTGTGCAGGGTAGTCAATCGACAGCGAGGTCGTTGCGCGTGCAGAGCCCGCAATTGCCGACGGAGAGGCAGGTTTCGAGAACGAGGTCCTTCCGGGAACGGATGGCGCTGACCATCCAGTCGAGGAGATCTCGGAACGACGCGATCATAGCAAGAATTTTAACGGAACAGTCCGAATTAGATTTGCGCCAAGTCATTCATTTTGCAGGGGTACGACGTTTTGGCGAGACACAGGCTGTGCTGACCACTCGTGACGCTGACCCGAACTTGAGGCGAGAGAATGCCGGGCGTGTGTTTTTGCGCACAGACCTTGTTGAAATCGAATTTTCCAGCTTAAATCTGGTGTGTGAGTCTGGGACCCTTCAGAACGGAGGTGGCGGTTGACAACGGACAAGTCGAGCGTGGAGCTGCCGGTCCCCAAGGGAAAAAACAGGAGGAGTGACCGTTACCCTGTAGTTGTTCCCGTGCAGGTGAAGTGGTCGGAGGCTAGCGGCGCAGGCGTCATCGAGTTTGCTGAAGCCAAAGAAGTCAACATGCACGGTGGCCGGCTCGACTTGAGAGGCCGCCCGGCCATTGGCAGCGTGATCGAGTTGACTAACCTGACCTCAACTAAAATAGCCACTGCGCGAGTGATATCCCTGCGTCCCTCCAAAAAGAGCGAGGTGTTGGTAGTGGCCGTCGAGCTTCTTACTCCCAGCGAAACTTTTTGGGGCGTGACCTTTCGACTGAAGAGGGCCATCGACGACCTGCAGAAACTGGAAAACGCCATCAGGTCGGGTGGGATGGACTCTCGGGTCCTTCGTGAGTTTCGCGACGCCGTCGATTATGTACGCAAGACCGCCTGGGCTCTTCAAGAATTGCAGGAGCGCCAGGCCCACCAACGGGATACCGCCACGGTGCGCTCCTTGCTCACGGAGGAGCGCGTCCGCCGCGCCACTCAGCTCTGCAAAGCGCTGGCCTCGGATTTGGACTCCCATGAAGTGACCGACAGAACCACCGGCGCCGCAGATCTTTTTCAAGCCATCCGAGGGCTCTATCAGCGCTTGGCCGCTCTGTTCAAGATCCGTGAATCTCGGTAACCGCTCCGAGCCAGGAAACCCCCCGAAAACGCAAAGAGAAGCTGATATCTCTGCTTCTTGTCAACTCCTGTTTACGGAGGTGCGTTTCGGCAAAATCTAGCGCCCCAGGAATGGAAATTCCCCCGTGAAGTCAAAACGATTCAACCTCGAAATGATCTCAGCGGTCTTGAAGCAAACGGTGGCGGGAGTTACACTCGCTGTCCGTTAACAAAGGCCTGACGCCGTGGCCTGGCCTAGAGGGAGCATCACACTCATTGTCCGACGTCGCAAGGCGCGCTGCTCACCGCTTGATAAAGATCCAGACGCCCATTGCCAAGATCGGGGTTGACCCAGACCGCGTTCGCCACCGCCCGTTCCGCGGAAGACTCGTTGAAACTCATGCTGACGTTTAACAGGAGGGCCGCCGCGCCGGATACAAATGGCGCGCTGAAGGAGGTTCCCCACCCCGCGCCAAAGGTGCCAAATGGATACGTGGTGATGATGCCCTCGCCCGGAGCCGCCACCCAAACGAGTTCCTCGCCATAGTTAGAAAACGTAGAGAGGGTGTCATTGTTGGTGGTCGAGGCTACGCCCATGACACCCGAAAGCGCGGCGGGATAGACTATTTCCTCTTTGCCGTCATTTCCTGCCGAAGACACGCAAATCAGTCGATGGCGGGTGGCAAACTTAAGGGCGTTGGCCGCCTCAGCGGAATACGTTGAGAAACTGAAGCTCATATTAATCACTTTGGCTCCGTTCTGTACCGCGAAGTAGATGGCGCGCAAGACATCTGACAAATGACCGGTGCCATCGGCTTTGAAAGCTTTCAGAGGCATGATGAGCGCGGTAGGGGCCACAAGGTGAATGATGCCCGACACCATGGTCCCATGGCCAAACGCCTGGTATTCGGGCTGTCCGAGATTGAGTGCCGCTGCTGGATCGAGAACCGCAGCCGTCGACTGGTTCACCATCGCTGGTGAGGCGCCGCTGCCGGTAGAGGATTGGTTCACGTCCGCGAGCTCAGAAGCTGAACCGGCGATGTTGCGTGTAAAGTCATAACCCGGAACTAGGACACTTTGAAGTACGGGATGTGTCGGATCGACGCCCGTATCAATAACCGCTACCGTCCCCGCACCGCCCACGCTGAAAGTAGTTTGCGTGTCTGACAGCCGGATAATAGCAATCGCAGGCTGGCCGACATAGCCGTGGATGACAGTCGCTCCGAAGTAATCTACAGGCGCATTATCCGACAATCCGCTAGGCGGCGCCGTTGCGGTGGCTTGCATGACTTTCAGCAGGGCGTCTGGCTCTACGTGCTTGACTCCCTGCTGACTCCGGAGGATTTGCAGAAAGGCGTTCGGGTCAACGAAGTCGGGCGTAGTGACCAAGAAAAGTCTACCAAGGCTGCCGTCCAGGCCTCCCCCTACATTGCAACCCAACACCAAGCAGACATCTTGTAGTCCATCGAGCCCGGACGAACCACGGACAATAAATCTGTTGTCAGCGGAGGCTGGGCTGCTCCACAATCCAAACAAAACCAGAAGGACCCACAGCGCTCTCGATTTCATGGCTTAGTCTCCTTCTCTCCATCCCCGGGAGTAGTTCTCATGGACATCGAGCCGTGTTGCCGGCTCGAACAGTTACGAAGATCCCGCCGCGCTCCGGCGGGCCCGCTCCATAACCGGCAACGGAACCGTTATGCAGTTAGATTCAGTTATTCTTAATTCCAGGCTGATGTTTACCGCAAAGCGGAAATCCAAATGGAACTCGCCGAACTCCCCGGCAGTTACCTGCGCCACTGGACCCTTCCAGCCCTGAAGCGTCACTGGAACGCCATCAAACCTGCGATCTGGCTTGGCTGAATCCAGAATTTGCCCCGCGAGCGCCAGGCGATGGGATCCTGCCTCAGGCTCGATCAAGAGATCCACCCTTAGGCTCCCGGCAGCGTAGAGCAGCCTTCGACTCCGATCCTGCGAACCTCGCACCCCGGCTGGAAGCGGGTCGCGGAAGCTATCGGAGATGACGCGGGCTACGTGCGTGACGTCCGGAAACAGCGCCTCAGGACGGAGCAATGCTTCCAAGCTGCCCAAAAGTTGTTGCAACAGGAACTTCCGTTGCACGTGGGAGATCGAGTAGCGCTCCGCCAAATCCTTTATTTCCGAATCACTGTCCTCGTCGGCGATAATTACTACGTGTTTTAGCAGATTCGGATGAAATTCGTTAATCCTCGAAATCATGTCGGCAGCTTGCGCGATTGAGGACTGCGGGTCGAGTACAACAGCGTCGAATTTTTTTTGTCCTATCGTTGCCAGTGTCTGTGCAACGCCCGAGGCCACAGTGCATTCGCAGCCCGCGCTTCCGAGCAAAATACGCATGTCGTCGCGGGCCAATGGTTCCTCCCCGACGATCAATATTCTCTGCCGCTCGCGACCGGTGATCATATGAACTTATCGTGTATAAGAGCTTCGGCGTGCCCCGCCCACTCCAGAATCGTGCATAGCCCTTGAGGTGCGGCGTCCACCCTCGGTATATGAAATCCAGCGACACGTCATAGGAACGCACGACCGTGAACCGTGAATTCACCCGCTATTCCCAGATTCCAGTTGGTGTCTCTTTCGCAATCGCGGGAATTGGTGAAACCGTCACTTCGGTCGACCGCATGCCTGCCTCAGCCACTGGCAACCGGGTCAACCCCCCTGGGGCCTTATGCATGATGGCTGCGTTGCACCATAGGATTGCCCTGCTTCTAAATCAATCGGGTAAAGTACCTAGTTTGAAGGCGGGAGAATCCCGAGGGTACAAATTATCGTATTGCACTCTTGTCTAAAAAAAGGATCGATCGCCCCAAGGGAATGGCGCGCTGGGTAGACTCGAGCTCCCGGCACACTGTTTGCCCGGCTGCTGCAGAAAACGGGAGCAGTAAACAGGTCTTGCTCCCAGCGGGTGGGTGCTGCGTCTGGTCACCGCGTCAAACTACAGACACAAATACCCCTATCAAGTCGCGGTTTATCAGGCACAACTTCGGATTCCACAGGTGCGCATCCGGTAAGGGATCACCGCACCATCCCAGCCGAGAATCCCGCGTCCCTCGGTTCAGTTCGGCAGGAGGGCGTAGACTTCGAGTTCTCCCAATACGGATGAGTCGTTGCCCCGAGTGCCGACGTAGACCTTGCCATTGGCAACAGTGGGCACCGTAAATTTCACGGCGTGTCCTGCCAGGTCGCGATTCGCGGCGGCCTGTGAACTATTCCACAATTCGGTGGCGAGATTGGTGGCGTCGTAGGCGTGGAGGACGGTAGCGCCGCAACCCAGCGATTGCGGAGTGCAATAGAGGCCATTGTCCAGCGCCCAGATGATGCCGTTAGTAGCTCCATTGGAAGATACCGACGGGGTAGCACCAGGAAATCTGTAGCTCGTGGAGGATTGCGAAAAAGGCGCGCCGTTGAACTTGCCCGTGGTGCTGTTGAAGGCGAATTGCTTGAGGGGGCCGACACCGGCGACGTAGAGATTATTCTGCCAAAAGACAGGCGTAGCGAAGATGGAGTTGCCCAGACTGACGGTCTGAATGACGTTGTTGGTGGAACTGCTGAATTTTCCCATGCTGTCGCGATTGAGAAGGAACAGGTTGCCCTGCTTGCCCCCTCCGATGACCAGGTGAGTTACGGGACCAGCAGGCTGATCCACGAGAATGGTTGCGGCCCCGGATCCGAAATCGGTGTCATTGGCGTCGAGCGACTCCTGATCGAGAGGAGTGAAGTAATCCGCCACCGAGAGACCGCTGGCGGTGCTGAGCCTCACAACACTATCACCATAGTTCGAACCGCCGGTGTTCGCGTCGAAGGTTCCGTTGCCGGTGATGAAAAAAAGATTGCCGGCAGCATCGACCGCTGGAGCGCCGCCGCCCATCCATATCCCTCCGCGGGAATAGGAGAGGGTGCCAACGTGATTTGGCGTGGCGTTGAACACGGCGTTGGCCACGGGCGCGAGTGTAGAGGCGTTAAAGCCCATCACCCAGCCGTGGTACGGATCGTGGTCTTCATGGGAAGCCCAAGCGACGTAGACCACGGCACCGGAAAGAACCAGCCCGGCGCGCTGGCTTTCATTGCGTGGATCGAAAGCCACTCGTCCGGCGACAGAGCCAGCTCCAGTGCCGGGAACAGAAATGGAAGAGTCAATGCTATGGGGCGCGACCCGCTCGGCGCCGGTAGTCAGGTCAATCGCGTGCAGCCGCTGGAAGAATTGTGTGCTGGCATTGACGGACTTGCTGACGACATAAAGCGTGTTGGAGGTTGGGTCGATGACCGGCGTGCCGGTGATACCGACTTCGGGGGAGATATCTCCGTAACCGCTGCCCACCAGTGCGCCTGATCCAGCGGAGAGAACGGATGTTTCGCCGGAACTGCCACCGTGTGCGGAGTCGACCAAATTGACGTGCCAGAGCGTCGTGCAGGGAGTGGCATCCGCATCAAAGGCGTAGAGGCTTTCGTGCTGCGTGGCCACAAAAATGACGTTGTGAGAAGCACCAGCCACGGTAAGATTCGGCACCCATAGTGGCTGGGAATAAATTGCACCGTCGGCTTGGCAGGAGAAGAGCTTGCCGAAGGTAGTCGTGTTGACGTTTGAGGGGGTGAGAGCAAACTCGTGGGGGTTCGTTCCGTCACGGGAGAGGTTGTTGTGATAGGTGAGAACGCCCGTGAGATCGGTGACGCCGATGGAAATTGAGGCGCTCTTGGTGACGTCAGCAACGCTCGTGGCGGTGATCGAGTAGATGCCTGGTGTGTTAGGGGCGGCGTAAGTAGCCGAGTTGGACGTCACCTTGGCGAAAGTGCCGCAGGTGGTTCCGGAACAAGCTGCGCCGGAAGCCGACCACGTTACACCAGCAGCACCGACATCGTTCTGCACGATTGCGGTAACTGGCAGTGTCTGCGTGATGGTAAGGCCACCCCGTTTGGGAGAAATGCTGACGCTACGAGCCGCGGAAGAGCCAGTGACCGTGATCGTTGCGGAGGCTCTCTTGGCCGTGTTCGAGACGGAAGTGGCGGTGAGGGTGACCGTGGCGGGGTTTGGCACACTCGGGGGAGCGGTATAGGTGATGGGAGTTCGCGAGGCACTCGTGGTGGCGGAAAGGGTTCCACAGGTGCTGCCGCTGCAACCAGCGCCGGAGAGCGTCCAGCGCACGCCGCGATTTCGCCTGTCATTGCGCACCGTAGCTGTGAACTGTTGGGAGCCCCCTCCCGCTTGGACACTAGCAGTTGTTGGGGAGACCGTAACCGAGATGCGGTATTGCGCGGTAGCTCTCGGCACGAATGCGAGACCCACTAGAGGGATGACAGCAAAAGCAGCAAGAATCGACTGCCAGGATGCGCGGTGGAATTTCACCAACATGCGAGAACTCCTTCCTTGATGGAAACGAGTCGAACCAAGAGACATGGTTGTGAACCGACGGCATTCAATGGAGACTTATGAGAGGCATTATACTTAAGCGGGCAGAAATTGCGAATAGAACGAAGGGGCAGTTCAAAATTGCCCTGCAGGTCAACGGGGGGCAGAGTCAATGGGGAAGCGTGTCTTGCCAGTCCGAGATTTTCGATCCGGCCGCAATGATGGGGTCGCAACGCAATTCCGAGCGCGGCGCCGGAACACAACATCGGTGCTTTCATGCTGCAAAACGTTCTGAAAGAATGGCAGGGCTACGCAGGCCTGCCAGCCATCTGCATCTTCTTTTATGACTGGGCCAGTTCCCGATAAATTGAGTACCAGACGAAGTTGTTGACCGTCACCCGGGTCCGGAAACGCGGTTCCGCCGAGCTACCCAGACCAACTGAATACCGGCCCCGCTCTGACGCCGAATACGCCTACTGAAAGCTAACGCACTTCGCAAAGTTTTTCTTGACTGTCCGCTATCCCATGGTATAATTAATTCTGTAGGAAACTCTATTTGAACTGCGGCAGCTTCACTGCTGCCTTTTTAGGGCTGCCTAGTCCCTAGTCGTATGTCCCGCCCCCCTTTGGCCCGCGCCCCCGCCACCTTCTCCTGCCCTGCCGCGCGATTCTCTATTGCGAAGACGCACGCGAATCCAAGCAGGGCGCACGAAAAAATCATCGCATATTTCTTCATGAACGCTCCTCGACGACCGAAGGGATTATTTCTTGACGCGATCCTTGAGCAGATTCTTCAGCTCGCTCATGAATTCCTGCACATCCTTGAAGTCCATGTATACCGATGCAAATCGCACATAAGCGACCTTATCCAGCTTCTTGAGACGGTGCATGATCATTTCGCCGATTTCGGTGGTGGTCAGCTCGCGTTCCGTGGCCTCGTGCACCACGCCTTCGATTTCATCCACGATGGCTTCCAGCTTGGGAGTGGCCACGGGACGTTTTTCGCACGCTTTCAAGAGTCCCTGCAAAATCTTTTGCCGCTCGAAGCGTTCGCGCCGCCCGTCCTTCTTGATGACCATGTATGGAATTTCGTCGATGCGTTCGTAGGTTGTGAACCGGCGGCCGCACTTCAGGCACTCGCGCCGCCGCCGGATGGTGTCGCCGCCCCGGCCTTCCCGCGAATCAACCACCTTGTCGTCAACGTTCGCGCAAAAAGGACACTTCACTGGGCTGATTCTCCTTCCCGGGCCGCACTTTCGCCCGCCGCCTCTTTCTCGTGCTCGGCCATCGCGCGCAATTTCCCCAGCGAAAACCCTTCATGGATAAGCAACGGCACGCCCGCCAAGCTGCACGCCGCAAACGTTATGAGCCACAAGACAATCGACGCTGCCGTGGCGGCCTCTGTTTCGACACCAAAAACTTTGCTGTAAACAAGGATTGACGCAAGCTGCGAACCGCCGCCCACGGCAGGCAACTGCACCACGGAGCCCACTAGCGTGAAAGCCATCACCAACATCGCGTCGCCCATGCTGAGCGTTCCCAGCGTCCCGCCAAAACTATGCGACACCCACACATACACAAGCAATACTAAGAACCAATGCACCACAGAATACATTAGTGCTAGAACCAACTCTCCCCATGTCCGGATCGTTTGCACGCCCCGTGCGAACCCCAGAATTATATTCGCGACGCTTGCTCGCCAGCTGCGCGACACCCGCCATCCCTGGAGCCAGCGTTCCAGCAGCGCCGTCCCGTGTAACCGCAGGTACACTAGAAACGCTATGGCGCTCCCAACTCCGGCAAACAAGAGCGAGCCCGCCGTCCTCGCCGCAGTCTCCAGCTTGCTGGACGTTTCCCCAATATGTGCATGCGATTGGAACACCAGTAAGGCGATCGCTGCAATGAACGCTGCGCTTGCCGTATCGAACACTCGCTCTAAAGCATAGATCCCAAACATGTCCGCAGCTGGCAGCTTCTCTTTTCGCGCTAGCAATAATGGTCGCACTGGTTCCCCCGCGCGCCCCAATAGAAATACGGCTGCAAAGCCGGCAAGCGTTATTTTGTAGATGGTCCAAAATCGCGAAACCCCCAGGTTTTCCTGGAACAATTGCCACCGCAGAGATCTCAGCGCGTAGCACGCATAGATAGCAACAACGGAGAGCAACAGCAAAGAAAGACTCGCTCCGCGTACTGCGCGGAGTAACTTTTCTCCGCTGAAATTGGCATGGTGAATGAAACCACTCGACTGGTAAACGACAATTCCCAGCACGAGCATCCCCATCAGGACGACAAGAAGCTTCCTCGACGATGATTGCATGTGCTGGCCAGCCTAGCGAGACCAGCCATCGCCGTCAAGGCATGCGAATAACATTTAGCAGGAGATTTCCAGCAAGGCGGCCACACGAGCGCGCGCTTGCTCTAGAATCGATCGCGGGATTTTTCCGGCCTTTTGGGCCTGCCGCTGGCGCCAATCGAGGTTTTTCAAATGTTCGCGAACAATCGCACCTCGGATGCGCGACCCCGCAGGGAGGTTCACTTCGAATGCATAGTCCTTCACAAGGCTCGCGGCGGGGCAGACGACCGCAAGACACGTCTTCTCGTTGTAGCTCCGGCGTGAAAGAACCACAGCAGGCCGGCGCCCCGCCTGTTCGCGGCCAGCTTGCGGCGTAAAATCGAGCCAGATCAAATCGCCGGCATCAGGCACATACTCGCGGGCTACCACAGTTCTTTGCCTTCTGGGGCGCCCCAATCCGTTTCCGTGTGGGGATTTGCCGCAGTGATTTCCCGAATGAGATCTCTAAGTTTTGAGGTTCCTTTTTTCTTGCGAATCCTCACTGTCCCCGAACCTTCGACGGACAACTCCAGATTATCGCCGGGATGAAGCTTGGCCGCCTCCGCCACGTTCTTGGGAATCCGCACGGCCATGCTATTGCCTCATTTTGCGACCTGTGTCTTCACGGCGCGCCACTCCTTGCAGATACAAAGTAAATATGCAAGACACACCCATGTCACTTCGCCAGCTTGACCGCCATGCGGTCGGCGGATTCCTCGCCGGTGCACAGGGCGCCCTCACTGGAGAGGCCGTCGAGATAGTCGCCGCACAGGTCAAACGGCAAGTCCCAAGCGGCGAGGCGTTTGCGCAGCGCAGTCATTTCGCGCAATCTCCCGGGCGGAAACTGGGCGATGCCGATATTCCATCGTACAAGATGCACAAAAAGCACCTTGCTGCGGCATTCCGGGAAGGTCCGTTCCACAATTTCGCAGGCTTGTTGTTTGACGGATTCATCGTCGGCGTCCAAGCGACGGAACTCCGGCGTGTTCCACAGGAAGACGCCCGCCATACCCGCGCCTTCGGGACACCGATGGGGAGCTCGCAGGTGCTCCAATTCAATTTCCGCGCCGGGTACAACATCCGGTGTGAAGGCGTACCCGGCGTAGGGAACATTTGGCGGCTTTGCGAGCGCCACGGCTACGTTGGCAATCCTGGAATACTGCGTTCGGCACAGCAGCTTGCAAAGTTCTGCGGGGAATTGTGGGCAAATCTCCGGCACAAGCTGTCCCGGAATCGCGAAAATGACCGCGCGCGCTCGCAGAGTTTGTTGCTTACCCTTGATTTCCGCCTCGACATGAACGCCCGTCGCGAGCTGCTCGACATGCAGCACCCGTGCTTCCGTCACGACACACACGCGGGAAGCCATCGTTTCCGGGATGCGATCGACACCATCCGCAACAGTCCATTGCCCACGCACGAGCAGGTTCCAGATGACCTGCATCAGGATCACGCGCGAAGACGATTCCACTGATCCGCCAACGGGACCATTCAACCCGGGCCGGAAGACGCGCTCGAATACTTCTTCCCCGCCGATGCGGCGGAAATACGTCCGCGCGTCTTCGCCGTCGAGCGCACCAGTGAGAATACTGCGGCCATGGACGAGAGCGCGATGATGACGCAACAGGTCGAATCCGAATCGCAGGCAGGCGACCCGGGCACGCAAAGATATTCCGCGGTCGAAGAGCAGGTCCTCGAACCGCCCGCTGCGATAACCACGGCAACCCGCGGCATCTTGAATGCCCACGCTGAAACTTCCTTTGCCGACTAGCGGCGACAATCCCAAGCGGCGCACGAGCGAGCGCATGCGCACAAATCCATTTCCCAGCAACGTGACGCCGCGATCGATCACAAATCCATTGACCCGATCGGTGGTCATCCGGCCGCCCACGCGCGACTCCGCCTCCAGCACCAGCGGCTCGAGGCCGCGCTCCTTCAGCCGGAGAGCCGCAGCAACTCCCGCGATCCCTGCGCCAATCACGATTACGTCGGCGTCTCCGCTCTGGGTCTCCATGAGGATTCTCCTTAGCGGCGCGTCCCCGCGAACAGATCGACGGCCTGCGTGCTGCGCGCGTACTTCACGTCATCAAAACGTTCGCGCAAGAACTTGTCCCAATCCTGGCGCTTGGTCACGTGATGGATCACCGGACCGAAGATCACGTAGTTGTGCGCATCCCCGCCGTGTTCGAAGAGAAGTACCTTTCCTCTGGGTTTCAAGATGCGGTTCGCTTCGCTGAACAGTTTTTCTCGCGCACCGCCGGTGGGAATCTCGTGTGTCCCGAACCCAAAACAGACCGCATCGCAGGAGGCATCCGGCAGCGGCAACGTGAAGTGGTCCGCCTGCAAGGCGACAATTCGCGGGTTGCTTGTGGGAGGCACTTCCAGGTCGCGCACGTCCTGCACGGCTTCTTCGGGCGACTCGCCTTCCACGTTCCAGCAATCCACGGTTTGAATGGTGGCTTCCGGCAACACGTCGGAGAGCAGGAAGGCGTGGCGGTACGTTCCGATGTGCAGGTCCGCGACGGTCACTTTGCCCTTTATGCTGCCCAATTCCACCAAACGGCGCACGTAGCGAGCTCCCGGATGACCGTACATGCGATACAAACCGAAAAGTGAGTAGGCCAGAAGCAGCAATCCGATTTCTGCGAGTGCCACGGACGCCCAAAATGCCAGCGGCAGACCAAACATAATTCCAATTGCGCCAAGCGGAATTCCAACCGCGAGAAAATATTTTGTAATTTTCCAGTAGTCGCGGCGGCTGACATACACGGCGCGACCCCAATACCACCATGGCGTCGGCCGCTTCGCGGCGACTGATGAGGGATACCAGTGTGTGACGGCTTCGTGTGACTTGGTCATCGCTCCTCCTCAATTCCGAAATTCAAGGTCGCGGGCTTCTCTCTCTTTCGAATCTCTTAGATCCCTCCGGTCCAGCCTGCCTCACGCAGCATTCCCAGAATCTTTGTCTGGAAAGGCTGAACGAAGGGCCGCAATAACGCCGAACTCGTCAACTCTATTAACTGAGTAAGTAAATCAAGTATTCCGTCTGCCAGGTTGTGGGTTCTCTGTTGCCCTTCTGTTTCGTCGTAGATGAAGAACAGGATCATGCCCAGATGCGCCAACCAGAGCGCCCACGGAAGAAGTTGCCGCAGTTCTTCGCTCACGTTGGTGCCCGCAATCGCCTCCTGGAAAATCGCAACACTCTGGCTGCGCTGGGCGTGCGTGCCTTTCCCAAATACTGACAGCGGATGGTCTGGATCGCCGGTGTAGCGGAACAAGGCACCTAGAAACCTGCGGTCATCCTTCAAGATTTCCAATTTCGCATGCATCGCCGCGCCCAAGCGCTCGCGGAGTCCGGCGCTTCCGTTCAGCTCTGCGCGAACTTTCTCCGCATGCAGGCGTTGCACCTGGTCGTAGTAAGCTGCCACGATCGCTTCCTTGCTCGGGAAGTAGTAGTAGGCAGCACCGGTCGCCACCTTGGCGGACCGTGCGATGTCGCGCATAGTGGTGACTTCAAAACCGCGTCTCCGGAAGAGTTCGAGAGCCGTTTGCAAAATCATCGCCTTGGTCTTCTCGCCGGCGCGCTTGTTTATTGTCCTCATGACGTTGGCTCAATACTGAACATGTTCAAATACTAAATCAAAGCCAGCTCCAAGTCAAGTAGAAAGTGAACATGTTCAATATATTTCTCTACTATTTGTAATCAATGATTTACGAACACTTCAGGAGTTGGGTTTTCGATCCAACGGTAGCGAGGATCCCTGGAATTGATAGATCGCCAGCCAGGAATAGCATGAGAGTTCAGATAATCGTGCGTCGATTTGAACTTAAACTCGGCTTACGTGATTGATTCTCTTGTCTGTACGGAACATGCTGAGTAAGATGCCGGTTATACGGTCGGGAATCACGGGCTGATCCCGCGGGGAACATTTCGGGAGCATTTTACGTTCCATAGTTGGCAGGCCGAGATGGACTGCCAGACGGCTTTTGAGAGAGAAGCCGACTCGCAGACACGCCTTACACCGCAGCAGGTTATGAGGCTGATGATACGTTGGAGCAGGATGCCCAACTGGTCCAGCAATGCCTCCAGGGCGACGGGTCGGCCTGGGAGGAACTTGTGCGTCGCCATACCAGGCGCATCTT
>Ga0137370_10000233_pt1 | contig 20984 bp, 17 predicted proteins | sample SagtaG_11_FD_104920 | JGI IMG/M metagenome (GOLD analysis project Ga0137370, IMG submission 104920) | Vadose zone soil microbial communities from Sagehorn Ranch, Mendocino, California, USA - Sage1_R_20_16 metaG | ecosystem: Environmental > Terrestrial > Soil > Vadose zone | place: USA... | reverse complement strand
TCTCCATTCGGGAGTTTTGTGGAGAAGCGAGCTTTCGGGGTCTGCTTCTCAGCCATCATAACCGTAACATGACTCGTTGATGCGTATAAATTAACCCATGAGCAAAGTCGGCATTGGCTTATCGCGCCCGTCTGACCGTCACCTATTTAGACCCAAAACTAGACTCGATGAGCGACGAGTCATGAGCTTAGAACTGAAAGCACAGAAAGGAGACACGGTCTCGGTACACTATATCGGAAAATTCCCCGGCGGAAAGATATTCGACACGTCAATGGAGAAGGAGGCCAAGAGCGCCGGGCTGTACAATGCGGCTCGCGACTACCACCCCTTGATGGTGGTGCTGGGAACGGGTAAGGTGATTCAGGGTTTTGACGAGGCGTTGATGGGTATGAAGGTGAATGAGGAGAAGGAGGTCGTGATTCCACCTGAGAAGGCGTACGGGAGGAGCGGGAATCATCCTATGGCGGGCAAGACGCTGCAGTTCAAGCTTCGAGTAACGAACATACGAAGACCCTAAGGGGTCCAACGCGCCGTCAATGAGTTGGAGATCGACCGTGGCGGATATCGACACTAGTCTTAACAGAACGTAACGCCCGGGTCTAGTCGGGGGTCCTTGCAGGGTAAAATTGTCAGACCCGCCTTACTGTCAACCATAGGAGTCTACTCCCCATTCTATATCGCCGCAGTCTACTGGCCGCTAGCTTCCAGGCCAGGCGGCTCCCTGCTCATCACCGGGACTGGAGTGCTACTAGTGCTACTAGGGGGAGCCTGGCTCTCCACCATCTCCATCCTTCTTCTCGTAGACAATGTCCGCCATAGGATCTGGGGCTTTCTGGCCGCGATCAGCTACACGATAGCATTCCCAGGTCTGTTCTTCTATTCATGGTTCTTGACCAGTTCACAAGTCGGAGCTTGGCCAGCCATGATGACTCCCCTTGTCGGATTAGTCGGTGGAGTCTGGGGCTTTCTCTGGAAATCCTCCACGGCAGCCGTAACACCCGGGACTGTAGATCTGAAGGCGCCGAGCCTATCGAGGTTTCCAAGGGACAAACCAGTCATCCCTGGTCTCCTCTCCATAGCTGGGACTGCTCTGCCGCTCTACCTCCTCTACGTATCCGTTGGGGTTCTCTTTGCCCCGCCGCAGCCGCCACCTCCCGGGGGCGAGGGTCCTGGCATTTTCTTCCTCCTCGTACCTGCCTTTGCGGGTGGCGCCGCTTTCCTAGTGCTCCTTTCAATGGTATTCTCGATCTTTCTCTTGTTCGACCCGCGCCGCCACAGGGCTTGGGGAGCGGTTCTGACAGTCTGGTGGGGGCTCCCAAGCGCCGCTCTGCTCGTCATCATCGTCATTGACCTCATCAACGGAGCTTTTACTGCTACTGGGCTCCAGGTCCCCGACTGGACGGGAATTGTCTTCACTCCGTTCCTGGGTCTGGCGGGGGGAGTCTGGGGATTCTTCTGGCATACAGGGGTAAATCCACGGGCCTGGACCTTACCGACGATTGCTGGGACGATACGTGGGATGTCGGGCCGTGTTATGGTTGGAGGACTGGCCAGCATTGTCTGTTCGATATTTGCCAGCCCGGTTCTCGCTATTCTTCCGTTTGTCTTGGTGGTTGGAAACATTCAGCTCGGGAGGAGCAGTGTCAGGAGCAGAGCTCGTGGTCTCGCTCTAATGGGACTGGTCGTGGCGAGCGGACTCTTCCTGTTGGCGTTTGAGTTCGTCGAGTATCTTAACGCGTGGTGGGAGGTCGGTCGACGCGTGGCGGGCCTCGCGGGTCTCGTCGCGACGCTTCTAGCCGGGTCTGGACTGGTCTGGTCGATAAGAGGGCCACTGATACCACGCTGGAAGCGTCTCAAGACCTGGATGGTGTTCGTTACAATAACCGGTCTGCTGGTAGGCTCGATTTTCGCCTATTCCTACATTCAAGTTCTTCACGCTCAAAATCTGCCTAAGCCGAATATTGTACTCACTAACGTTCAGGGCAGCTATGTCCAGGATTGTGGAGTGTCTGGTTCTCGGACGACCAGTTTCAACGTGTCCATAACGCTGGTCAACACTGGAGGGGACGGAATTGCAACGGTCGGCTATTTTGTGAATGGTCAACAGATTGCGAACGAGAGTTACTTGGTGCACGCTAGCTCGAATTTTTCATATTTGGTGACTCTCAAGGTTCACGCATGCTATGGCGTCGTTCCCCCAACTTACACGGCAGTAATTCTCTCAGAACAATAGATTGACCAGCCAAGACTCTGCAGGCTAGACTGGTTCTGGATCTCGGGAGAAAACAGGACCGCGGGGGCAAAAAAAAGATTCTGCGAGAAGAAATTGTTTGCAGGAAAAGAGATCTGCAGGATAATGTCGAGTATTGTGGCCCGTCCGGTTCGCAAACGACTACATTCAACATGACTGTAACAGCTGTTAATACAGGAAGCAATGGAATCGCCGACCTCGGCTAGGATGTGAATCATCAACAGATTACATCTGAAGGCTACTATATGCACGCAAACACCCAGCTTCCCATCTTTCAGATCGTAACGGTTCACGCATGCTACGGCGCTCAGCCGCCAACATACACCGTAGTATTACTCTCGGAGCAAGCAGCTTAACCTCGGCGAATTCCGAACTGTTACACCTACAAGCGGGAGCAGACGCATCCTGATGCGCTAGTTTCCGGTCATGTAAAGCGACTATCTCTTTTCTTTGGCGATCCCGTTTTCAACTGTGTCTTTCTCGATCTCGTCGTAGAGCTCCATCGTGCACTGCCAGCGAGGTGCTCATGAAAATTGTCCTCCGAAACTCTTTAGTGGCCAACATTTCTTGCCGAAGAGGAAAGTCTGACTCCGAGTAGATGAGCGAAGTTGAGAATGGTGTTGTTTGGGCGCGCGCGTCTATCGCGTCCGAGTTTGTCCTAATGTAAAAGAACTTGAGTCTTGCGAGGCGAGCGGGATTTTTGCGCTCTATGGCCGGCTATACCTTGAGCAGCACTGCGTCTGTGCCGCCGGCGAATGTGAGGCTACCATTCGGGGTTCCCAGGACACCGCTCGGGTTTGATACTGTGCCTGTAAAATCGCCGACCACGCCGGTAAGTATCGCTACCGTTCCTCCTGGATTAACCGTCTTTGTGGGTGCTCTGAGGAATGAGTACGGTGGTGTGCTCATTGTCTGGACTGCGGTGTAAGCGCGTCCATCTGCTCCCACTGCGATCTGGTTTCCGCTGTCATTGTTCGTTCCGCCCCATGTATTGGCGTTGAGAATCTTACCCGTTGTACTGAAGTGTAGCAGGATGGCGTCTCCTCCTCCCGCGCCGATCCCCGTGTTTCCTGTCACCCAGACCGAGCCATCAGGTGAAACAGCTACTCCCAGCCCTGCTGAACCTAGCGTCGTTTCTGCCCAGTTTTCTTGGGAAACTAGGGTTCCGTCCGGTGCGAACTTGGCCAGGAAGATTTCCTGAGCTGTTCCTTGTACTTGCGAATCTCCGGTGATGTATATTGATCCGTCCTGAGCGATCGCAAGTGCGTTGGCGCTGACTAGGGTTGATGGAGCTAGACGATAGCCGCGTTGCCAGACCAGTGTCCCATCAGGGTTGAACTTGTTCAGGAATGCCTCGTTCCGGGTGAAACTGCTTGTGCCTCCGGTCATGTACACGCTACCATCCGCTGCGACAGCCACGCCGGACGCGCCTTCGTCGAATCTTCCTCCCCAAGTCTTTTGCCAAGTGAGTGTTCCGCTTGAGCTGAACTTTAGCAGGATCGCGTGGTCCCTTCCTGTGGAGTTGAGTGTGGTTCCGGCGACGTAGACGCTGGCTCCGTCAGGGGTGACGGCGACTGAACTGACGAAGGCTTGGGCTGATCCGTCTAGCTGTGTCTGCCAGACAAGATTTCCATCGGGTGTGAACTTGACCAGGTCGGTCCCTGTAACTCCAATGGCGAAGGTCTGGGCTGCGAGGTAGACGCTACCGTCAATAGATGTGGCGATGGCAACTCCCTGCTCATCGTTGGCTGTTCCCCAGGTATGCTGCCATAGTAAAGTGTCGCCGGGCGTGAACTTCAGCAAGAAGGCATCGAAGCCCCCTGCTCCGAAGCTATTGGTTTGCCCTGCTAGGTAGAGGTTCCCGTCGGTTCCGATTGCGATTCCGTTCGCAATCTCGCTGTTGGGTCCTCCCCAAGTCTGCTGGAATTGAAGTCTAAGAGGGGCAGCTTCGACGACGGGCATGACTAGGACAGCGACGATAGAAAGGGTCGTCACAAGCGTAGCGAAAAGAGTTGTACGGCTCATTCGTTTCATGATTCTTGTCCGTGGAACTGCTCCTACAATGGTAGAAGGTATAAGCCTTCCGACTAGAGCATACCAAAACCCTCCCATTCCAGTCCGGACTCTTGACTGGACAGCCGACACCTAGTTGAAGTCCAGAGTCGCAATTCTGGTCTTAACTTAACGGTATGCGCAATCCGAGAACCTGATCACTTTTCCGTTACTGCACGTTAGCGGCTCAGCTGAGCCACATAGGGGAGACTGCTATGGATGCGGGGTGGGTGGTGTCGTCGAGCGTCGTCTCATAGAGAGCGCACTGAAGATGATAGCTACCGCCCCGATCGCTATGGCTGCGAGGCTCGATTCTATCTGAGGCACACGCAATCTATGGGCTTGTCTTGACACTCCTCTCAGGCTCGATATTCTACGGGGTCGGATTCTCTCTGGTCGCCTGGGCCTTTCTATTCTGGGTTAGAGGAAGATTCAAACAAAATCTCGGAAAGCTTCCGGACAACCAGCCCAACTCAACGAGCTAACGCCGGTCTATCGCAGCAATCCCTTCAGGCCGTCGACACTGAGACCTCTTCGAATCATTCTGTCTAGAATGGACCTTCCTTATCCCACGCGTTCGCGGCGACTCGACAATTCCCCGTTCTGTTGGTTCTCGCAGGTCCATTAGCCACATGTCTCGTATTCTTGTCAACAGTCTTGGTATCACGTTCCTAGTCCCAAGGATTCGAGTTTTCTTTGTTCGCAATTCTCGCAGACTAAGACTCTGCCAATGAAGTCGGGGTCTGATCGGTATCGGATCAAGTGATGGGTCGGCGATGACATGGCTGGCAGAAGGCCGGTTGTTCTAGGTTCTGCATGATCCTTCGATGATTATGTCCAAGTACAAACGTGGGAGAGGTAGGGAAATCGTCGCAGAAACTGTAGCCTGCTGGACCCCAGAAAAGCCGTTCCTTCCTGAGACCCACGGAAGGATCGAGGGCCGACGTTTCTCCTTCGCTTTGAAGAGTTGGCGTTCAGTCGTTCGCAACAGTCGCTCCACTGACCCGACATCTTTCTTGCCGAGCTATCAACTGGTTATTGCTCGGACGCAAGGAACGGGGCTGGTTCAGGAAAATCGTCAATCTTACGTGTGTTTGAGTCTCTTTCTTAGACTGGGCACTGTGATTCCGATTATCCGTTCGCCCTTGTAGCGCACTATGATGTCGTTTTCCAAGGTTCTGCTGTCTGACGCAGATACGGGGGGTCCGAAGCTTATGTAGAGAACGTCAGCGTCCTCGTCGTAGTCTACGTCCAGTTTTTCCACCTTGGAAACAGTCAAGACAGACTTGGCCAAAGCTTCTCCCTTCGCTCCAGCTCCCTAATATCTGATGTTAGGTAGGCCGTTATAATAAACCCGTCCTTACCCGACTCTCGATAGACAACTATTACGGAAATGGTTGGTCTGTTGACCATCGGTCTCACGGCAATAATTTCGTCATGCTTCCCCTTCACGACAAGTCTGGGATTATCTATCGCCCTCAAGACTTCGTCTCTTAGTCCTCTAAGCTCAGAGGATGTCTAGACCCGATGTGACTCCAACGCTCGGCGGTCAGTCTTATCCTCTTTCCCTGGACTGAGACAGCAAACGACTCACGACTCATTGATCGGCCAGATATCGTCCCGCGAAATAACGCTGTTTATCAACGCGCTTTCGACGTCTCCTTTGCTCTTTCGACAGGGTGGTGATTTGCCTGTTAGGTTTTTGGTTCGTTCGGTTATGTTGGGTATGGGCCATAGGCGCAGGGTCCAGCCGTGTATCCTCTTTGTGTTCTCGCAGTTGGCAGCCCGACTGTTACCATTTGCGGTTACCAGACCCGTTACGAAGACTATCATAGCGGGCTAATTCCAAGATACTCTTAATATGGTAGCTTCAATGAGCGAGTGTTTTCGACATGACCAAACCCTCAGTGTTTACGATTCTGGCCAGTTTGTCTTTGGTCCTTTTGGCCCTTATGTTTGACGTGTCGGTTTTTGCCTCCGTTGATTCGAACGCTTATGTGAACCCGAGCAATCGGTTTTCTCTGAATCCGCCTAGTGGATGGACCGTGGATTCGAGCGGGGTCTACGGAACCGCAGTCGTATTTTATGGTCCCACTGACACCGGTTTCAGAGTGAATATGAACGTGATAGTTGAGTCTACCTCTCTGACCCTTAGCGCATATGTCTCCGCATCCAAGTCCCAACTTTCCGCGAGTTTGACTAACTACAATCTGGTCTCGGAAGGGCCGACGACCCTCGGAGGAATCGATGCCTACGAGTTGGTAGGCACCTTCACACAGGGATCGTTTAACATCAAAAACAAGCAGGACTTTCTCGTTCAAAACCAAAAGGCATACGTCATCACTTCCACTGCCCTACAGTCAAATTATGACACCTATCAGCCAGTATTCGATGAGAGTGTTCAAACATTCAAGCTAGTCGCACCAGAGTTCCCGTGGCTCATTGTAATCGCCCTTGTTGTAATCGCTGGGGGCGCGGCTGTTGGTCTAACAATCTTCTTCATTAAGAGAAAGGGCCGAGCCAAAATCTCACCTGCCATACCACCAAGTAGCGTTCCCTAGCGTTTTATCATTACGGATATGGTCTATTGTCTCAATTACTGTTCTAGTGTCTCGGGTATCTGTCTAGGTACCTTGTCATACCATTAGGGCATACTGAGAAACCGACATGCCTTCCATACTAAGGGACGTCACTCTCAGCAGACCCCGGGTACAACTTCGAGATTGTATTGTGGATCGGCCTTGTATTCTGGTTTCGACACTATGTCTCGTGAAACAGAAAATCCGTCTTTGAACAACGGTTCGGCCAAGCCTGTCAAGAATTCACTGTAATTTCCCATATTGAGATTCATTCGCCCATACGGGTAAATTAAGATTCGAAGACGTCTCCTTGCGAAACTCGGCTCAACCAGATTCTATCTCTTTCCCTGACAGCCGAGACCATGCCTCGGGACAACGGCTGCAGTGATTACTTTGGCCATTCGGACCAAGTGATTCTATGTCGAACTCAACGACGGTTTTGTTACCATTTACGGTTACCAGACCCGTTACCATTCAAGAAATCTGAAAAGCAGTTGCTCCTCGCGACGCAGACTGCCGAAATGGAAATCCTCGGATCTTGATCCCCTCCCCCAGCCTTCTCTAGACCGGAGAGTATCTTTGCCGCAAGCAGAGACGCTTCTTCGGTAAAGGAGAGTATTCTGAGGGTCGAGCTGAGACCCTAACAGCGGTGAGGCTCGTCTTAGCCTCCCTATACTTGAAAGCTCCAAGAAACAGGTCGAACAGGTTCACGAAGGTCGTCGCGAGCTCCACCTTCCCTTCCAGTCTTGGGGCTAAACTCGAGAATAATCTGGGAGAGCCTCGTGGATTTTTCTATATGTTGAAATATCCTGATGTAGATGCTCTATGATACTCACTATCAGCGGCGGGACCTATGGTTTCGAGGATAATTCTTCTGTTCACGCTAGGCCTCATGGCATCGATGACGCTACCTGCCACAGCGACTCCACATTCTCAAGTTAAGCCTAGGGAATTCAACTCGGATAACATCACTCCAGCCTCATCGAGTATCCTGGTTCTGAATACCACTGGAGCTTCAATCTTGTCTGCGATAGTCGATTCCGGAGCCGGCTACGCCTACTTCGGAACCTCAGCCACCCCAGCACAAGTCTTCAAGGTCCGACTGTCAGACTTTACAAACGTTGCCAACCTGACCCTTGGAGGGAGCGCAAACGCCGCACTCGCCGCATCCGCTGCAATCCTCGACCCTATTCACGAGATCGCCTACTTCGGAACGCTCAACGGCCAGATCGTAAAAGTCGACCTCTCAACCTTCACCAACGTTACTGTTGTGCACCCGGGACTGGGTGGAATAACAGCCGCCACGATCGACCCCGCGGCCGGCTTCGGCTACTTTGGAACAAGCACAGGAAACATTCTCAAGATGCGACTTTCTGACCTGACACTCAACCGGACGCTCACTCCGACCCCGTCAAACACCACTATCATCCTCCCCCCATCACACAGCATCGACTCCGCCGTCATCGACACGGCCAGCGGCTACGCCTACTTCGGGGATTCCGGATGCAGCTTGAACATCTTCTGCACTCCTTCTCCGAACGTGGTGGTCAAGGTAAGACTCTCAGGCTTCTCAATTGTCTCTGAACTCGACGCGGCCGAGGACAGTCTTACATCCGCCGGAATAGACACTTCAGGCGGATACATCTATTTCGGCGGCGCCAACCTTGCTGGCAGCCAGATTGTCAGATTCTCACTCACCGACCTTTCCAAGAAACAAGTCTTAGCCCCTGCGCCTGCAGGCGCCGCCAGCAACTTCGTTCTCGATCCTTCACGAGGAATTGGCTACGCCGTTGCAGGAGGATCGCTCGCGCCATTCCGACTCTCCGACTTCAACCAGATCGCCGAAGAGTATCTCCAAAACAATATCTTCAACACAAGACTCGGCGTACTCGACCCTGCCACAGGCTACAGCTACTTCGCCGCGTCAACATTCCAGTTTCCACTTGGTCAACAAGGCATTATACTCAGAATACCACCGTCCACGCTTCCTTCAAACGATTTCAGCTTGGAAGCCAGCCCGTCCCGTGTCAGCTTCCAAGAAGGAGGAGTCGGAGCAGCATATATCATCGTCAGAAGCAACAGCTACACCGGAACAATCAGCTACTCCACCCTCATCTCGTCAGGCTACGTTCTCCAGCCCATAGCCCATCTGCTTCAGACGACAGTCACGTTAGAAACTAACGGCGACAACTCCACCATCTTGGCAATCTCAGCCCCGAACCAAGACGATATTCCAGCCTCAGACTTTGCCATCACAGTAACCGGCTCGAGCGGGACGATAAGCAGATCAATCTCTATCGAAGTGACCATCACACCGGGTCCCAGCCATTTCCTCCCGATAATCAATCCCCCTTCCTTGGCCACGAATCCTTACTCAAACTACTCCAGTATCGCCCTGGTCACCCACACCGGTTTCAGCGGGACGGTCAACTTCACAGCAACAATAACACCAAACCCTCCAAACGCGCCCACAGCAAAAGTGAACCCCTCGAGCGTAACCGAAAACCTGCCGAAGGAGACCTACACAGACGTGTCCTGGGTCTTCGTCTCAGCAAACAGCACCACAGCTACGGGTCAATACGAGGTGGACGTCACTGCGGCCTCTGGAAACGAGACTCACATAGCACAGCTCTGTGTACTAGTCATACCCCACGGCGCAATGCAGTTCTGCCTCGTCTCCGATTCCCACAGTCTAATCCTCGGACCAGGCCAAACGCGAACAACTCTCATCACACAATACATGCCCCATCCTCCCTTCAACGCCAGTATGTACCTGAGAACAATCGACATGACAACCAGCATCGTGTCAGGCCCAAGCCCAACAGCTCTGCAAGCAACGCTCAACCCATCAACATTCCCACTACCATACGTTCTCCCAGGACCCCAACAACTAGAGACGACCTTGACTGTCAGCGCGTCACCCACCGCAGCTCCAGGCAACTATGTTCTGCGGATTTCTTCCACAAACGGAACTATAACAGGCACCGTAGACATTCCAGTAACGATAACAGCAGCTCCAGTATCGTCTATCCCTGGCGTCTTTCCAGGAGACTGGGCCCAGTACCAGGTCTCCGCAACATGGAACTCGACGCCGGCAGGTCTCCCCGCGATCCCGGATATTGCACGATACTTGGGAAGCTACGAGGCTGTTTTCAGAGTCGGAGCCACGGTCGGTAACGAGACTGCCGGTCTCCTATCGACAGCCTATCTGAACGGGACCGTGAACGTCCAGGAGGTCAGCGGCAACACCTTCAAAGGATCTCCAACGCTCTTCCCATTGGTCGTCGGGAGCAGTCTCACCTTTAACACTACCACCACCAGCGTCTTCGCAGGCGCGTCCCGTCTCACCACCATACTCAAGATAACGAGCTCCGATAGTGGCGTGACCGCCACGGGCACGTGGACCTGGGACTATCAGACGGGAATACTCCTCGAGTATCGATTAACCGTTCAGGGAACAGGCAATCTCGGCACGATCAGCGGCCAGGTCCACGTTAGGTTGATCGATACTAATCTCTGGACTCCGACCGAGCCATACTTCACAGTTAGACCCTCATCACCATTTCTAACAGCCCAGCAGTACATCGCGACAAGCTCGAAAATCAGCGTTACCAGCCTGAACAACTTCAGCGGGAGTGTTACGATGACTGCTCAGGGAATTCCATCCGACCTGAGCGTCTCACTATCAATCAACAGTACACTCAATGTCCATGCTGACCAGACGAGTAACGCGACTCTGATCATCCACTCAGGCGTGGGGCACTTTTTGATTCTGGTCAATGCTACGAATGGGCTACAATTCCACCTTGCTCTGTTGGAAATTACGGTCGTCCCGGTTACTCCGCCCACCGTGACCATCAGTGCCGGCCCCAACCCCGCGAACACTGGCGAACCCGTCACTCTGAACTTCACTATCCATAGCGCCCTTGCAGCTTTGCAGGTTACAATCGACTGGGGCGACGGAACAATCACGAACCCGGACCCCACGATGATCACAGTCACCCACGTATACACGTCCGCAGAGTATGCACAATCTCACACGTACGTGATCGATGTGAACGTAACTAGCCTCGCTGGACAAGGATTTTCGACGGTATCTGAGACCGTAAACGACAGGGGCCCCACACTCACAATCACGGATATCTCACCAAACCCAGCGAATACGGGCCAATCGGTCGCTCTAAGTTATGCCGTATCAGACCCGGACGGTATAGTCCAAGCGACGTGGGTGGATTGGGGCGATGGCTCCGTTCCAGACTTGATCTTCAACATGACTTCAGGGAGCATGTGTCAGAGGCTGAATCCGAACCTCAACTCGAACGCATGCACGCTCGCGCAGGGAGACCTTCTTTTCAGCCGTCCCCAAGATCCTGCAACAATCACCAACGGGTCGATAATCATCTTCAGACCCTATCCTGCAACGCCCAGCTATCTTGTGGTTCACAGAGTGGTCAAAATAATCTCGCCCGCCGACAGCATCTACAACCAGATTACTTTCTGGACAGAAGGCGACGCAAACGCTGTCCCAGATGGGTGGGATCTAGCCAACGCCGGAATCCCTGCAAGCCAAGTTATCGCGGTCTACCAGTACACTCTTCCTCCACCAGACACGGCTTCGGCTCGATACGATACTCACACATATCCGAGCGTCGCAGACTTACAGTCCCAGACTTTCACCATTCGGGTAAACGCCACGGATGACAGTGGTCTCGCAATTTTCCGGACAGCATCCGAGACTATTGTTGATCGGCCACCGGTTTTGGACCTCAGCGGTCCTTCCCCTGCCCCTGCTAACACGGGCCAAATTGTTACAATATCTCTCTCCGCAAGTGACCCTGACGGGACAGTTTCGTCCATCAGTGTCAACTGGGGCGACGGGTCATCTCTCGACAGACTCTCGGCCTCAGCCACATCAGACACTCATTCATACAATCGAGCCGGGTCCTTCACCATCACAGTAACGGCAACTGACAGCAGCGGCTCCTCTAGCCACCTCTCCAGCTTACCATTCGCCGTTACCGCTCCATCCGCTCCAGCGGTTCCGGCAACAACAATTCTCGGACTTGCTCCAGTCGCATTCTACAGTCTGATCACGATCGTCGTAGCTGCCATCGGGGCCACCGCGTTTCTAGCACTCAGACGCATGAGCAAGCGTACGGCATAACCCAGGCTCCTCGTAGCCGCTTGTTTCTTCGCAGCCCAGTCTTGACCATCATTTCAGGTTGGCTGCAATCACGGAAGCATAGCCTCGTCTGCTAGGTTCTCGATTCTTTCGGTTATGTCGAGTATGGGCCACAGTCGTAGGGTTGAGCCGTGTCTTCTCTTTGCGTTCTCACCCTTGGCAGGCCGACTGTTACCGTTTACGGTTACCAAATCCGTTACCAATGAAGACATCTGAAAAGCAGTTGCTCCTCGCGACACAAACCTCGTCTTTGTGGAAGTTCATAAGAAAACGGTTCTCAATCTATGTCCCTTGATCGCAGACAGTAATGGTCAGCGACCTGATTGTCCCCTATGAAACGCGTTGAAAACGGCTTAGGGTCCATTACGATGCTAATCATAGTTGAGACTCCTGATCTGTAACTGGGGAATGTTGATGAGTCTGTGTAATAATCTGGTCAGCTCGGGACCCTCCAAAAAAAATGGGTATGCGTGTTGGTCTCGCGACGCAGAACTGCCGAAACCGGAATCGCCCAAGAGGGAGAGGGCGTGGTAGGTCTGTTACAGTCTCCTTAGTAGATTACTCGAATAGGGAGTCGCTTTTTTTATCCCTTGCGGCTCTCGGGAGGACTGGTCCCGGCTTGACTCGGTCAGTGATGATTATCGGTCTGATCGGTGGTTCTCTCTTCCTCCTAGCCGGGTTCTTGTCGCTTCTTCCGTGGACGCTGAGCGGATCTATCGCGGGTGTCTTGCTTGGGAGCTGGTTTGGGGGAGAGATCAAGAAGCGGCTAGACAGGGGAAACGAGGGGGGGAAGGAGACCAGGGTCATAAGGTTCAGGAAGAAAGCCCTGCTTGAGGATAATGTATCGGAGATGAGAACTGCGGGGTGGGAGCCGAGATGGGAATCGTACCGTGAGACCCAGACAGGCCTTCTAGTCCGCCGGATCATATACTCAGTCGTAATGGAGAGGAAACAGCGAAAACGCAGAGGGCTCAAACAGCTCTCGAAACTCCTATTCCCAAGCAAGCAGCACTCTTGACGGACCCGAAGCCCAATTTCGACCCAGGAGGGCTCGGAATTCACCCGAGGCATCTACGCAGCTTAGGAATGTCTTTTCAGCTGATTCGATTCCAAGATGGTTAGGTCCGGTTGCCAAGCAAGCCTATGTTCCCCGATAAGACTCGAATGGTCAAAGTCGCGAACGCACTCCTTCTTGAACTGGCGATAGCACCGGTGATCTTCTTGGTGGTAGCGCTTCTATTGGAGCTGGGGGGCGCGAGTCTCGCAACAAATCCGGGGTTTGTTCTTCAGATTTTCTTTGTTCTGATCTTGCTTTCTCTAGCAGTTATAGGGACTACCTTTTTCGTTCAAATCAGCAAGAGCCTAATGTCCGGAAGGGCGAGTTATGATCCAATTGGCCGAGCTTTCCGGGTAATGTCTTTGGGTGCGATTCTTTCTGAGCAACATGCCGTGCTTGGCCTTATCCTAACTTTCCTTTCGGGTTCAATGTTCTACCTAGTTGGATTCTCACTAGTGGCTTGGACATCTCTCTGGTGGGTCCGGAAACGATTCAAGCAGAATCTCGCAAGCCTTCCGGACGCATAGACCCAGCCGGTGCGGGTTTCTTCCTTGTCCGGCCTATCGCGACTCGAAGCAGTCAATGGGTTTTTGGTTTCGTAGATGCGATTTCTTCGTATCTCTTCTTGACGAACGGCATTACTTGTTTTAGGTCCTTCCGTGCTTTGATCGATGTGACCCATAGTCTGCCTGTTTGGCCGGCCATTTCGAACGGCTTCCCGCCTAGCCTAGTCTTCAACGCGTCCTGATCTTTGTCCGAGAGTTTCATCAATACAATACCGTCTGTTACGAGGAAGCAGATGAATTTTCGACCGCGGAAGTAGCATTGGCAGCCCATCATCGGCTTCGAAGTTACTCCTTTCCATTCTAGAACCTCCGAGTCGAACGCTTTCTGAATGTCAGCCATCTTGAGCTCGTCGAAGTACTTCATTAACCGGCCTGTCCGTGTCCCGCCTTAGTAAAGGGAATCTCTGCGTGAAGACCTCGCGGTCAAATGGCTAGAGTTGACCTGTGGCACTATATACTTGGCCATTCGGTCTTCTGTGCGAGAGGTTGAATCTCTGTTATGAGGGAGTTCTCGAGCAAGGATTTCTTCGTAGATCCGGATATTAGAAGAGCGGAATCATTACCAGATTCAGCGTTTACCGATCCTAGCTTTCTCGAACTCGAAATGGAGACGATCTTCAACAAGATTTGGATGCTCGTCCCTCATCATGGCTCGCCTAATCGTTCAGCATGTTTCACGGAAGTTCTCAACAAGCCAGGTTCTCGATTCCCATTCTCTCTTATGGGAAAACCTCTCTTCCTTCAAAGCAACTCGAAGAGAGAGATCAATTGCTTTCCGAATGTCTGCACCCATGCTTGGCACCCTCTCGTAGAATCTGCTAGCATCGGCGGCTCGATTGTCTGTCCCCAACACGGACGCGAGTTTGACTCTGAAGGAAGATTCATGTCTCACAAAGGCTTTGAGAAGCTAGAGGACTTCCCGAGAGAGTCCGACAATCTACGAAAACTGCCTGTTGAGAACTGGGGCCCATTCATGTCCATGTGCCTAGGAGAACCATTAGCTCCTTTCAAGAAGAGTGCAGAGAACATCAAGGAATCGATGCCTGGAATCGACCTAGAGTCTTTCAAGTACAAACCCGTTCCCGATGAAGTCCGAGAGGTTGATGGTAATTGGAAGCAGCATTCTTGGAACTACATGGACAACTATCACATTCGCTTCGTCCACAAGGGACCTGGAGGACTGGCTGACGCTATCGACTTAGAGACGTATACGACAGAACTCTATCAACATAGTGCCCTACAGTGGGCCTACGCCCGGCGACCCGAAGATGGTTTTGATCCGCAACAAGTTGCGACCCGGTTCAAGGATCCGAACAAGGCCGACAAACGGGTCTTCGCTCTCTGGTGGTTCATCTTTCCCAACCTTACCCTCAACTTCTACCCTTGGGGTCTATCAGTTAACCAGTACATGCCGGTACCGGGAAGACCTGACAGGACCCAGTTTCACTGGTTCCAATATTCACTGGACGAAGCGAAGTTCAACGATCGAAACAAGGTCTGGCTCAACAAACAAGTCGACGATGAGGACATAGAAGCAATCAGCCTAGTTAGCAAGGGGGCGCGATCCGGCTTCGCACCCAGAGGGCGATTCGCTCCTCGAGAAGAACTGGGCCCTCACTGGCTGCACAGACTGATCTACGCAACCGTCTTTCGAGAATCGTGACCACAAGATGCTCAAGATCATTCAGGCGCAGACCCCGGAACATGTCCAGCAGTTTCAGGAACTCGTCGCCGAATACAAGGCGTGGGATATCCAGATGTCGGGCAAGATGGGGTCTGATGTGGATACCCTTCTAGATTTTTACTACAAGAACAGTTTGCGTGAACTCGTGGCCGAGCTTTCCCCACCAAATGGGCGACTGCTGCTCGCTAGCTTTGACGGGCAGCTGGTCGGCTGCGCCGGGCTGCGCTGGTTATCCCCAGAGATTGCCGAGATGAAGCGGGTTTACGTGCGCCCGGCATTTCGGGGAAGAGGTTTAGGAAAGGCCTTGGTCGAGGCGATCGTCGCGGCGGCCCGCCTAATCGGTTACCGGACGCTTCGACTGGAGACGGCCACCTTTATGAAAGACGCACAAGCATTGTACCAATCGCTGGGCTTCCACCTCATAGAGCCCTATCATGAGATCCCTGACGTAATGAAGCAACTCTCGGTCTTCATGGAACTGAACTTGAAATGACCTCCTTCAAGTTACTAGTTGGTCCGGATCGAGTGTGGTGGGCACACACATCGGTTCGCTTTTCAGATTTTCCGGACCCCGAATTTTGTGTGTGTGATTAGTCTAGTGCGGCCGCCGGACACTCTCCAGTGCGACAACGTCTCCGGCCACGGACTCCTTTGAAGAGTCGTCTTAGTTGCTTGGTTTCGATGGAGAGGTCTCGCTTCATCTTAGGGTGGCTAACGAGACGGTCTCGAACAAGAGTTGTTTGAAGAAATCATAAAGAATAACCCAACAATAACCGCTTCAGTAGCCGCCGTTGGCTTGTCCAGAGAGGAATCTGCGCCAACCCAGCTCTTAACGATTAAATAACGAATAAGCGATCTAGGCCCGTCTTGATAACTGCTCAGGATGCTAGTTTTGTCTCACAGGGTGAAGGAAAGAAGTGTAACGTTTTCGCGGATACGATCACGATTAAGGTACCGAGTGAAATGACCGGGGGCGCGTATTCAATATCCGAGGATGTCACCCCTGCTGGACAGGGCGCACCACCGCACATACATCGTCGCGAACTAGAGACGTTCATTGTCTTGGAGGGAGAGTACGAATTCCAATGCGGCGACCGTAAGTTCAAAGCAGCCAAGGGGGCGATTGTCGTTCTACCAAGAGAGGCACCGCACGCTTTCAAGAATACCGGGAATTACCATAGGCAAGACTCTCGTCGTTCTGGTACCAGGTGGGATGGAGAAGGTGTTCGAGGAGATCAGCGCGATGCCGTCGGGACCACCGGACATAGGAAAGGTCAACGCGATCACGACGAAATATGGAGTCGAGTTCCTCCCAATCGGCTAGCTTGATAGCCCGTCTCTTTCGGGAGATTAGGTCATCGCCACATCCTCAGCCAGCTGGTGGCGTTGCGTTCGTTCGCTTCGGTCAACACTCAAGTTTCGAGCCCTTTCCCAGAGGTAATCTCATCTCTTGATGAGAGAGTCCTATCTCGTAGTGGGAATATGCCCTAGACATGCATTAGACTACAAATCTCGACCACGGTTCTTCCGACGTGTCGACCGGCCTATCTGTATCGGACGTGTGGAAGGATAGTCCGTGAGGTGGATTCGCGTACCAGTTTACCGCTACATACAAGCTGCCTTACTCTCGGCCCGTAGTCGAGCCAAGAAGGATCCTTCCTGACTCGCAGTGCCAGACCCAAAGTCCAGGTGATGTGGTGCGCTACCAGCGCACCAACTTTCAGGTTCACATCGCAACCCGATTGCCAAAAATCTTGTTCGTCTCTGACGAGGTTTGGCCAGGTTTGGTGCGGCCGCCGGGATTTGAATTCCCGGACCATCGATTGATGGTCTCCCGGGTCGTTGGGTTGGAAGCCCAATGGACGCTCCAAGCTATGTCCTAGACCAGGCTAGACTACGGCCGCACGGACCCCCGCGTCTACCCGTGGGTTCATCTATCTTACGATTCGAAACGCAACGATAGTTGAACCGGACCATTCGAGGAAGAGTTTAGACCCGGGCCCAAAACCGTGACACTCAGGCTTGTCCTCGCATCCTCACGCCAGCCGCAAGAAGCGTTGCCTTTCAGAGCTTCTAGGCACGTATCTTCTCGTCCTTGTTGGACCGGGGACTATCGCAGCGCTATCCCTTGCACGGACCATCACGCCCTTCGAGGCGCTGCTCATCATCGCGTTCGCATTTGGAGCGACGGTTGGGCTTGTCATCCTCCTACTCGGCAGAATTTCCGGTGCACACATCAACCCGGCGATAACGCTCGCCCACACAATCGCTGGAAAAACGACTCTAGAAATGTTTCTCCCATACGTCTCGTCCCAAGTTCTGGGTGGACTGCTCGGGGCTTTCACGGTGAAACTAATCTTCAGCTAATTCGGGTCCCCGGCAGACCTCGGCACTACGAAACTGGCTAGCGGTGTGAGCCTTTCTGTTGGGACGTTGTTGGAGGCTGCAGGGACTTTCGTGCTGGCAATGTCAGGATTCCTAGCCTCATTACGAATTCACAAGAAGCTGGGGGAAGCTGCGCTTATTGGATCAACTCTTTTCGTCATCATTCTTGCTCTTGGTCCGTTGACCAATGCTTCGCTCAATCCCGCTCGAAGTCTGGGTCCGGCTCTAGCGTCAGGTTACTTGACTAATCTCTACGTCTACTGGATAGGACCATTAGCTGGAGGTTTAATTGCCGGACTCGCTTTCAGATTCTTTGAGAGGTCCAAGATTGGCAAGGGGTCCCGTGCTGTTTGTCTGTGTTGAGAATGCGGTACGAAGCCAGATGGCCGAGGCCCTCGCCAAGAAGCATGGGATGAATGCGCAGAGCGCGGGCACAATACCGTCTAGTCGGATCAACGCGACCGTTGTAGACGTGATGCGAGAACGCGGAATAGGCATCTCCTCCAATCAACCAAGACCCTTACGCCCGAGTTGATTCGGGACGCAAGCCTTGTTGTAACGATGGGCTGCTCCATCGAAGAGGCGTGTCCCAAACCAATCATTGCTCAGATGCAGAAGGAGCTGGTCGAGTGGCATCTCGAAGACCCGAAGGGCAAATCCTTGGAAGAAGTGAGAAAGATCAGGGACGAGATCGAACACAAGATCATGGAGCTACCCGCGCACCTCCGAGCTGCTTGAGCTAACGGAACTAGAAGCGTAGCTTTCTTTCGAGCCTCTGGGTGGCAGTGTAATTGACCAGGGGACCATTCACTAGAAAGTTGTTGCTGATGACTGCAATATCTCCGTGCTCAGTCTTCACCCAAGTAGCGCGTAATCCTATCTTCACAACTACACCCTTTACCCCGCTATACTCGACAGAATCGTCGAGTCGAAGAACACCGTCCGAAAGCAAAAGAACTCCCGATATGATGTTCGATAAGGTATTCTGCAGCGCGAGGGACACAGCTAGTCCCACGATTCCCGAGATTGTGAGAAACGAGAATTCGGACGCGACTCCGGTTAGGCTGAGAATCGCAACTCCCGCTAGTGTGATCCAGACGAGGGTAAACCCTTCACGTATGCTACGAGCTAGTCCAGCGTGCGCCCCCGCTCTCCTTACGAGTCGACTGAGGCCTCTGATCAGAGCCTCAGTGAATAGCGCGGATCCTCCTACGATTAGGGCGATTTCAACGATGACGTAGACTACGTCGGTCACGTTGGATCATCGGTGCTGGTTGAGCGTTACTATCAAAGATTTCCGATTCTACCCATTCGTTCCGAAGCAATTCGATAAACCCTAATTAGAACCGACGAGCGAAAGCGTTCCGGTCTTGTCCTCGGAGAAGAAGCTAAGGTTCAGAATCCGAAAAGGGGATTTTGAAGTCGAGCTTGAAGGAGATCACGATTACGTAAGAGAGCGATTTGAGGATCTAGAGAAATCTCTTGGACCCGCAGGCACCTTAGTGGTTGGGCCACAGCTCTCAGCCAGTCAGACTCCCGCTCCGGAACAGTCTGTCGGAATAGCTGGCATTGTCGAGTTTACATCTGAAGGAAAGCCCCATCTCACAGTGCCAGTAGATACTCTCTCGGCCAAGGAGGCCATATCGCTAGTCATGTTCTCCATGCATCCCAAGCCGTTGGGAGACGATGATCTCAGCTCGTTGCTCAGCTCTTCATGGAAGACAACCGGCGAAAGCATCGTCAGAGCCAGAATCAGCGAACTGCGACGGGAAGGCAAGGTCATAACGGAACGAGGAAACTACGTCCTCTCAGGCGCTGGAGTTCAATGGATTCAGAACGACATCCTCCCGCGCCTCCAGAAGATTACCTAGCCTTAGATAGCCAGATTCTCCGCGCGAGCCCTTTCTCCGTCATTCGATACTGGAATCTCCCGGACCGCCGGGTCCGAGCGAGCAGACCTTGTCTTGAGTACCGTAGAAGGGCCATCTCCACAGCCTTGTCAGACAGTTCGATCTTCATGCTCGAGAGGAGATTACGGACCCTCTGGCTATCCAATTCGCTCGAAGCGTCGAAGAGGCTCAGGACCCGTATCTTCAGCACATTATAGTCCATGCTCGGAGCGGTAGCAGGAACTCCGAGGGATAAAAGAAGGTTCGGTCCCGGAGTCGCAGGTCATCTTAGCAGATTCAATACTCGGCTGTAAGTAACACCTTGTCGTCCAGCCCGGCTCTCGTCTTGAGCCGAAATACTTTCACTTTCATTCCCAACTCTGAAAGTAACACCTTGTCGGATCACCTTCGGGACCGAAAAGCGTTATATCTCGACTCTACGCATAGCACGGGCAGGAAGGATAATGTCAGGATTAGAAGTCCTCGAACGCAAGTCGAACCCTGGGGAAGCCGCTGCAGCCATAGAAGTCGTCTTGAAACATTCCGGCGTGGAGAACAGAATCATCGGCAGCCCAGAAACAGTTCTCAGAGAACTCCTCTCCTATTTCTCGAAAGTCTACCCTTCCATTGAGCTCGTCTCCAAGCTCGTGCTCTCGGTTGACAGTGTAGAATTCCTTCAGAGCTGCACTGGAGTGCTCGCAGTTTCCCCAGAAGGCTTGGTCGTTCTGAAGGACCTGCGGGACCTGAAAGACAAGGAACTCATGTTGATACATCTCGCAGGCTCACGCCTACAGCACCAGATGGGCAAGAAAGAAAGCGATACGTTGTCCCTTGATGAAATAACCAAGACCACAGGACGCTCAACCGGCACTGTAGCCGGTCGGCTGAGCGAACTCTGCAACGAACAACTCGTCGAACGAGTCGGCAAAGGCTCCTACCGACTCACGACAATGGGTACTAGAGTCGTCATCAAGAACCTGATGCCGCGGGTTGCGCAGCTTCCCGAGAGGTAAGAAACATGCCAGACCAACCCAAGATCAAAGTCCAGATCGAATGGGGAGACATCAAACACACAGCCGAAGGAGACCTAGAAACCGTCGTCCGAGAGGTCATGCAATTCGCCGCCAAAGTCCTACCGAACTACTCCCTTGCTTCTAAGCTGACCTTCTCACCAGACTACTCATCCATGGTTGACGACCTATCGAGCGCTGTCCAACTGACCCCAGAAGGGGAAGCCGTCCTATTGAAGCCCGAAATGTCAGCAGAGAACTCCATCGCCATGGTACTCCTCGCTGCTCGGGTGGCCCATGCAGTAGGCACCCGTCCAAATGTACAGATG
>Ga0137370_10000231_pt1 | contig 21015 bp, 20 predicted proteins | sample SagtaG_11_FD_104920 | JGI IMG/M metagenome (GOLD analysis project Ga0137370, IMG submission 104920) | Vadose zone soil microbial communities from Sagehorn Ranch, Mendocino, California, USA - Sage1_R_20_16 metaG | ecosystem: Environmental > Terrestrial > Soil > Vadose zone | place: USA... | reverse complement strand
CTGCGTCGAATCCGATGTACGCGAAGAACACGAGGCCCGCGCCACGGAGGACGCCCGACCAGCCGTAGGTGCCCCAGCCACCGACGTTCGGTGCGATGAGCGGATGGTAATTGGCGGGGGTAATGTGGCCGAGTCCGACGGCGACGACCAGGAGGGTGATCGTCACCTTGAGGATGACGATGAAGTTGTTGACCGTCGCCGATTCCTTGATGCCGATGACGAGCACCGTCGACATGACGATGACGATGAACACTGCCGGCAGATTGATCCACGCACCGGTGAAGTTGATGCCCTTGTGCAGACACCCCGCGACCGCTTGTTGGACCTGCAGGGCGGTGCACCACTGCGTCGGGGATGCGGCGAGATGAGTAGGGATCACGAGGCCGAAGTTGCTGAGCAGCGACACGAAATGGCCGGACCAGCCGACGCCGACGGTGGCGGCGCCGGCCGCATACTCGAGTACCAGGTCCCAGCCGATGATCCAGGCGACGATCTCACCCATCGTCGCGTACGAATAGGTGTATGCGCTGCCCGCGACCGGGACGGCCGACGCCATTTCGGCGTAGCAGAGGCCGGCGAACGCGCAGGCGACGCCGACAATCGCCATCGAGATCCACACCCCGTTCCCGGCGTAGAGCGCAGCCGCCTGGCCCGTGAGCACGAAGATGCCGGCGCCGATGATGGCGCCGATGCCCAGCGTGATGAGATTGAGCGGGCCGAGCGCGCGTTTCAGCTGGTGCTCGCCCGCCGCGTCGGCTTCGGCGCGCAGGGTCGCGATGGATTTGGTAGCCCACAAACTCATGCGGGACTCCGTTCAGGGGGGTGACGAATCGACGGCGCGGACCGCCCCAAGGTTCGCCGGGGGGGACGATCTGTCAATAGAGACGAGCGTTAGAGCTACGTTGCCGAGCTAGAACGCGACACGAACACCGAGCGACCAGGAACGCGGGAGCGGTACCGTTCCAGCATCGGAGATAGATGGTGAGAGACCAATCGTATCGGCGACTTTCGCGTAGCTCGCTGCCTCCGGGTCGCTACCGGAGTAGCCTGTCCAGGTTGCGAGGTTGCGTCCGGCGAGCGTAATCGATGCCGCACGCGCGCCGATGAGTGTCGCAGCGGTGGGCGGGACATCGAATGTCACGGCGATCTCGCGCAGTTTGAGGTAGTCGGCATCTTCGAAATACTGGACCACGGGATCTCCCATGCCCGCGACCGCGATCGCTTGCTGCTCGAGCGGCGTGGACGCGTCATACCGTTGGCGGCAGACGGCCAATCCGGCGCAGCGCCACCAAGCGATTGCGTTGAACAGAGTCTGTCCCGCGCGATAGTCGAGCGTCACCGCCGCGTGCCAGCGCGCCCCGACGCGCCACGAAGACGTCATGATCGCACCCTGTGTTGGGTGCGGGGTACCGGCCCATTGCAACATCGCACCGATGGTAACTTCGCTTCGGGTGATGATCCCATCACCATTCGCGTCCGTGTAGCCGTCAAGCGATCGTCCCCAGTAACCGCCGACAGGGTAACCAGGCATGGTGGCCAGTGCGGAAGAGCCGCTGGGGACGCGATTGCGGTTGCCCCAGACCGAAAGCTGTCCAGTCCATTCGAAACCTGGTCGCTGCAGGATCGACCCAGCAAAAGACGCCACAAGACCGCGGTTGGTGATCCTGGTGTCCGGAATATAGAGGATGTTTGACCCGGGGTAGCCGTAGAACACATATCGATTCGCCGCCGAGCGTGAGTCATATACGCTCAACTCGGCCGTTATACGCCCGCTGAATAGCCCCGACGCTGCACCCAACTCGAATCCCTTGGTCTTCTCGGGTGGCATAACCCACGCGAGAATATTCGACGGTTCTACTCCGGGAGCCGGCACACCCGTGGCAGAGCCGTACGCCGCGCGCAACTGCAACCGGCCGAGCACGCCATGCTCTGAGGGTCGCGCCAGCCAGCTGACGGCGATACTTCCGTTCGTGTTAGACACGTCAAGGTTCGAAAAGCGGTCGTGCCGGACGCTCGCCGATGCGCTGAAGCGCTCGCCGAGTGCAGCGTCCTCGGCCAGATACCAGCCGGTCGAGTTCCGCCATCTCGCTGACATCGACGACGCGCAGGGACTAGGCGAGCCGCAGTAGATGCGCTGATCCAACTCGAGTCGGTACCCGAGCTTCTCCATGCCGACGGTGGTGGTGAATCGAGCCCTCTGCCATGGCTGCGCGACGGCAGTGGCACTCAACTGTGTGGTCCGCTGGCGAGCGTAACGGGCGCCTGTGGCGCGCCCATTGAGCGAAGACGCTTCGTCATTGCTGGTCACCCCGTCAGTGGCCCGCTGGCCTTGCAGGTGCAGCCAGGCAACCGGGTCGGCGCGAAAGCTGAGCGCCCACCACGTACGCGCGGTTTGCTGTGAGCTCGGCTTTTGCCGATAAAACGCACTGAGCGAGTCCCATGAGAATGCCGCGCTATTGCTTGGGCCAAGTAAGGCGTCGCGGACCGGCTCATACAACGGCAGTCCCAGCGTGCTATGGGCGCGATCGGCCATGACTCCGATTTCGAGAACCCGGACAGGCCGCACCGTGGCGCTGCCGCGCAGATTGGCGCCCGAGTAATCATTGGCATTCATAGGCAGAACCGGCATGGCGTACGCGCTCCCATCACCGTCGAGATCCCCGGCCACGTGGACCACGCCCCAGGGCCGCCCGCCGCTGGCGCTGAGACCCGCGCGACGGTGCAACGGGGTCGCAAACGGGCTACGCGTCGCCAAGGGGTTGAACGACTGCACGTAATCCTGCGCACACGCGCCCGCGGCCTCACTGGCGAGATCACAATAGCCGCTGCGCATACGCGGATCGGCGTTACTCGTGTCAACGCCGCCGTAATTCGTGGGCCAACGTCCATGAGGCGACAGCACAGTCGCCTGCCCATATGTCTCCCACCGTAATGGCCCAGCCGTCGCGCGCTTCATTTGAATGAGAATGACGCCGGCTGCGGCCCCCGGACCGTACACCGCGACGGAGGTTGGAGCACGCAACACCTCCACAGCCTGAACGTCCTCGATGTTGATGTCGTCGAGCCGGAGTGGTCCGGGCCCGTCGACCGGAAGCGCGGTCGCGTCTTCGGCAGCATCGATGCGAATACCATCCACGAGGATCAACGGTGCGGCGTTCCCCAGCACCGTCGTCGTGGCGGCGAACCTGATCTGCGAACCCGCGCCGGTCAGACCGGACCCGCGAGTGATCAGCAGGCCGGGCACGCGGCTAGCGAGCGCCTCAGTGATTGTCTGGGCACCGCTCTCGCGCACGAGCGCGGCGACATCGATCGTGTAACGATCCGAACTGGGCTGAGGCTGGGTGGTGTCGGGTGTTTGCGCGACAAGAGCGGGAGCGAACAGGGCAAGAACCAGGACGTTCATGCTTCCTCCGTCGACACCGGAGCGTGCTACAAACTGTAGTTCGGCGCTTCTCGCGTGATGACGACGTCGTGCGGATGAGACTCTCGAAGCCCAGCCGTCGTAATCCGGATGAACTCGGTTTCGGTCCGTAGCGCAGCGATATCACATACCCCGCAATACCCCATTCCGCTCCGCAAGCCGCCCACCATCTGGAAGATCACGTCGGCCACCGGGCCCCGGTACGGCACACGCCCTTCGATGCCCTCCGGCACGAGCTTCTGCAGCGAGACCTCGCCCTCCTGGAAGTAGCGATCCGCCGAGCCGTCCTCCATCGCGGACAGACTGCCCATGCCGCGGATGACCTTGAAGCGCCGGCCCTCGAGGAGAAACGATTCGCCGGGACTCTCCTCCGTCCCTGCGAGCATCGAGCCCATCATCACACTCTCGGCGCCGGCCGCCAGCGCTTTCACGGCATCGCCCGAATACTTGATCCCGCCGTCGGCGATCACGGGGATGTCTCCGGCCCCGCGGACGGCGTCGACGATGGCGGTGATCTGGGGAACGCCGATGCCGGTGACGACGCGCGTCGTGCAGATCGAGCCCGGCCCGACGCCGACCTTGACGGCGTCCACGCCGCGCTCGACGAGCGCGCGCGCCCCGGCTTCCGTCGCGATATTGCCCGCGACGAGCTGCGCGTCCGGAAACGCGTCGCGCAAGCAGGCGACCGTGTCGAGCACGCCCTGGCTGTGCCCGTGCGCGGAATCCACGACGATGACGTCGCAGCCGGCGTCGAGCAGCGCCTGGGCGCGCGCGCTCGCGTCCGGCGCGCCACCGACGGCCGCGGCGACGCGCAGCCGACCGTGCTGATCTTTGTTGGCGGCGGGGTACTGCCGGCGCTTGAAGATGTCCTTGATGGTGATGAGGCCCTTCAACAATCCCTGCTTGTCCACGACGGGAAGCTTTTCGATCCGGTGCTTCGCGAGCAGGCGCTCCGCCTCATCGAGCGTCGTGCCAACTGGTGCCGTCACCAGCTTTTCTTTCGTCATGACGTCACGAATCGGCCGGTCGAGCTCACGCTCGAACTGCAGATCGCGATTGGTGATGATGCCGACCAGCTTGCCCGCGCCATCCACAATCGGCACGCCCGAGATCTTGAAGCGTAGCATCAGTTGTTGCGCCTCGCGGAGCGGCCGGTCCGGTCCGAGCGTGATCGGGTTCATGATCATGCCGGATTCGCTGCGCTTGACCCGATCCACTTCGGCCGCCTGACGGTCCACCGGCATGTTCTTGTGAATCACGCCGATGCCCCCTAGCCGAGCCATGGCCATCGCCATCTCCGCCTCGGTGACGGTATCCATCGCTGCGGAGACGACTGGAATGTTGAGCGGAATCGCGCGAGTGAAGCGGCTGGTGACCTGGACGTTGCGGGGATGCACCGTCGAATGACGGGGGACGAGCAGGACGTCGTCAAACGTGAGGGCGACGTCGGGTCGGAAGGTTCCCATGGCGGAAGTTACTGGGACGTCTTGGTTTCCTCAACCGGCTGATCGGGGGGCTGGTTCTTGCGCTTCGCTTCCTCGACCGCGGCCTTCCCCGCCGCAGCCAAGCCTTCAAAGAACTTACCGGCCTTGCCGACCGCGTCCATCGTCCCGCGTATGATGGTGACGGGCACCCGGCCGGCGCGCATCGTGTCCTCGAGCGTCTCGGCGACCTTCTGGAACGCCGGCGCACCCGCCGCCCGTTGCGAGTACTTCGACTCGAGGAACTCGATGTAGTCGAGCACCTGGTACGCCTGCTCGTCCGGCATGACGTCGAGTTTGCGGCGAATCCGTTCGTTCAGGATATCGTTCATGGCGTTCCAGCTCCTCCTCCTGCCTCCAGCGAGACGAGGTCTACGACGGGATTCCCCAGGTACCGGCTGCGGCCGTTCCGCACGCGCGCGATGACCTGCATCGGCGCGAGGGGCGTGAGAGCCCGGAACGCCGGCAGCTTGCTCTCCGGTACGATGATGTACACGAAGCCACGCTCCGGGAGCGGGCCGCGCGCGAGGACGTAGGACACGCCGTTCGGAATGTCGGGCCGCAAGTCGTCGGCTTTTTGAATCGCGATGAATTCCAGATTCCAGCGCAGCACCTGGCCGACGTAGCGCTGCGGCTCGGCGCGCAGCTCAGCGGCCGTGACGCCGACCAGCACGCCGGCGGGCGCGGGCTGCAGATCACCACCCTTGACCCACCCTTCGAACTGCACCCGCGTCCATTCGCCGTTGCGGCTGAGGACCCGCAACGGCGTCTCGGTCGCGATGGTGCCCGCTTCCGGGCCGTCGGGGGCGCGGTAGAGCGTCGTCATGCGCACAGGTTGGGCACGGGAACTGTCCACGCGCGTGGTGTCGGCGCCGGCCCCAGGCCGCGGGCTCGGGGTCAGTCGACCCTGGACAGTGTCTGCGGCGCTGTCGCTCGCGTCCACTGTTCGCGTTGCCACCACGTCGGCGACAGGTGCGAGCGCGCTGCGCTGCACCCAGCCGTCGCGCGTCACGTGGACCCAGCGTCCGCTGCTGTCCGGGGGCGCGCGTTTCAGCCCAAACCCCTCGGCAAGCTCGGCGACGAGCGGGCCCGCGGGCGCCGCGCGCAAGTTTTCGTTGGGTGTGCGCGTGACGAGCAGATCGAAATCGGGGCGGTCGCTGGAGCCTACGGACGTCCCGAAGATCCACCCTTCGAGCGTGACATGAATCCAGTCGTTGCGGGTTGCGCCGCCTGCGGTCAGAATCGCGCCACGCGCGAGGCGCGCGATGCGGCGGCCTGCGACGTCCTGATAGAACCAGGCGTTGTCGGCGTTCACGCGATAGCGGCCGGCACCCTGGGCATTTGCTGGCGTCGCCAGACTGAGAACGGCTAGTAGGCTCGGAACGATCCGGCTAACTTGCATCCCCCTCAATATGACAACGACTCGCGGCACGCGCACCCCGGTCATCCTCATCGTGCTCGACGGCTGGGGCTTTCGTCCCGGCCGCGAAGGCAACGCGATCGAGCTCGGCAGCACGCCGGTGTGGCACAAGCTGTGGCAGCGCCCAGCGCGAACACTGCTCGAAGCGTCGGGCCTCGCCGTCGGACTGCCCGACGAACAAATCGGGAACAGCGAAGTCGGTCACCTGAACCTCGGCGCCGGCCGTGTCGTGCCGCAGGACATGGTGCGTATTTCACAGTCGATCGAGTCTGGTGAGTTCTTTCGCATTCCCGCTCTCGTCCAACTGGCGGAAGACACACGCCGGCAGGACGGCACGTTGCACGTGATGGGGCTGATCGGCACCGGCGGCGTACATGCGCTCGACAAGCACCTGCTCGCAGCCGTCGAACTGGGCCGCCGGGCTGGCGTCCCCGTCGCGATTCACGCGTGGTTGGATGGCCGCGACTCGCCGCCGCAGTCGGGGCTCGCGTTTATGGAGGCGCTGTTGGACAAGATCGGGGCTGGGGGTTCGGGCCTAGGGCCTGGCCAGAAGGCCCCAGGCCCCAAGCCCCAAGCCCAGATTTCAACGGTCATCGGCCGCTATTACGCAATGGATCGTGACAAGCGCTGGGACCGCACCAAACTCGCCTACGATGCGATGGTGAAAGGGATCGGCGTGCAGGCTCCCGATCCGATCACCGCGATCAAGCAGGCGTACGCAGCCGGCGAGACGGACGAGTTCGTCAAGCCGCGCGTCATCACCGGGGCGCCCCTGATCAAAGAGGGCGACGGCATCTTCTGCTTCAACTATAGAGCCGATCGCATGCGCCAGATCGTGCGCGCACTCGCCGTTCCGGACTTCGACGGCTTCGCCGTGAAGGGCCGGCCCCGGGTGCGGCTGGCGACGATGACGCGCTACGACGAGACGCTGCCCTTCCCCGCCGCGTTCGAGCCGATAGTGCTGTCACGCATCGTCGCCGAGGTGCTGTCCGACCACGGTAAGACGATGTTTCGCACGGCGGAGACCGAAAAGTACGCCCACGTCACATACTTCTTTAATGGCGGATACGAGCCCCCCTACAAGGGCGAAGAGCGGCTGCTCGTACCGTCGCAGAGGGTCGCGACGTACGACCTCATGCCGGAGATGAGTGCCCCGGGGGTCACCGACGTGCTCTGCAAGGCGATCACCGCGAAGCAGCACGACTTCATCCTCTGCAACTACGCCAACGGCGACATGGTCGGACATTCCGGCGTGCTGGCGGCCGCCGTCAAGGCGGTCGAGACCGTCGACCAGTGCCTGGCGCGGGTCCTCACCACCGCCGAAACGGCGAACGCCACGGTCTTGGTGACGGCCGATCACGGCAACTGCGAGCTGATGATCGACCCCGCGACGGGCGGCCCGCACACTGCGCACACGACGAATCCGGTGCCCTTCGTCATGGTCGGAGCAGGGACCGGGACGCAGCCGCTGCGGGCCGGTGGCTCGCTTCGCGACGTTGGACCAACGATCTTGCAGCTCATGGGTATCGAGCCGCCGAAAGAGATGACCGGACGCGATCTACGGGAGAGTGATTGATGCGTTGCTTGTTGGAAGGTTGGAAGGTTGGAAGGTGTGTGATCGTCGGAATGTTTCTTTCCAACATTCCCACCGTCCAACTGTCCGCCCAGGTTGGCCACAACCCCGGGACCTCCCCCTATCACGACATCGCGCTGCACGCCGGGCCGATGTTCTTCGTGGGTCACCTCGGGGCGGATCGCGGCAAGGTGCAAGCCGGTACGAGTAACGCGCTCACGTTCGGCGCGCGCTGGGAGATCCCCGCCGGCCGCTCGCTGCAGTTCCAGTTCACCGGTGCCTACCTGCGGGGCGACCGCTTCATCATCGACCCGCGCGCCGACTCGAATTCCGCGGCGCGGCGGACAGGCCCGGTGAAATCCGATCTGGCGCAGGCAGAGGTCGGCATGCTGCTCCGGCTGACGGGCGGCAAAACCTGGCACGGCTTCGCACCGTACGTAGGCACAGGCCTCGGCCTGGTTTTCGACACGGACTCACCCGGCGACACCACCGGCAGCCGCTATCGGTTCGGCTCGAAGTTCACACTGGCGTTCGCCTCCGGCGTGCGCTGGTATCCGGCGCGGCGCGTCGTGCTCAATGCCGACGTGCGGGCGGTGTTTTGGCGTCTCAAGTATCCGGTGTCCTTCCACACGCCGCTGGCGTCGGACGGCTCGCGCGTGATCCCACTGAACGAGCGCCTCACCGACTGGACGGTGCATCCCTGGATCACCTTTGGCCTCGGATGGACTTTCTAGCCGAGGGAGTGCGGCGCGCGTGGGGGCTGGTGATCGCAGGTGATTCCGAAGTTTTCGGAATCGCGCTCCTCACGCTCAAAGTTGCCGTCGTCGCGACCGTCATCGCCTGTACGGTCGGACTGCCCCTCGGGTACTTCCTGGCGACGCGGCGTTTCTGGGGCCGGCGCGCCGCCCTCACCGTCGTCAATACGGCGCTCGCGTTCCCGACCGTCGTCGTCGGCTTGCTGCTCTACGGGATGCTGTCGCGGCGCGGGCCGCTCGGAGGCCTGGGCTGGCTGTACACCTGGCAGGCGATCGTTGTAGGCGATGTGCTGCTCGCCCTGCCGATCGCCGCGGCCTTGTCGGCCGCCGCCGTACAGGGTGTCGATCCGCGCGTGCGGCGGACCGCGGAAACGCTCGGCGCCGGGCCATGGCGCACGGCCTGGACGGTCGCGCGCGAAGCGCGCTTTGCGCTCGCGGCCGTCATCACGGCCGCGTTTGGTCAGGTCGTTGCGGAAGTCGGGGCCGCGATGATCGTCGGCGGCAACATCCGCGGCTCCACCCGCACGCTGACCACCGCCGTCGCACTCTACACGTCCCAGGGTGACTTCGGGACGGCGCTTGCCCTCGGGCTCGTGCTGGTGATCCTGGCGCTCGTCATCAACATCGCGTTGCAGGTCCTGCAGGGGCGTGGCAATGGTTGAGCTACGCGCGGTGCGGCACCGCTATGCGGGACGCGTGGTGCTCGATTTCGACCAGTTCGCGCTGCCTCAGGCCGCGGCGGTCGCGGTCGTCGGCCACAACGGCTCTGGCAAGAGCACGCTGCTCCGGCTGCTGGCCCTCCTCGAGCGTCCGACGGAAGGATCCGTGCTCTGGAACGGCACGGTTGTGCCTCGGCGTCCCGCTGCCTCCCTCCGTCGTCGGGTGACGCTCGTCGAGCAGCGACCGGTGCTGCTGCGCGGGACGGTGCGTGACAATCTGGTCTACGGTCTCGAGATACGAGGCTTTGGACGCTCAGCGGTGAATGGAATCATCGGGGACGTCGTGGATAGGTTGGGTCTCGGGCCGCTGCTCGACCGCCGCCGCCACGAGCTGTCCGAAGGGGAGATTCAGCGGGTCGCCGTCGCGCGCGCGCTCGCCTTGCGAACGGACGTGCTGCTGCTCGATGAGCCCGCGAGCTCGGCGGACACCGCCGCCGCGGGCGCGCTCTACCGCGCGCTCGCGGCCGAGCGCGCCGCTCGTCCGTTTGCGGTGTGCATCGTCTCGCACCAACTCGAAGACGCCTACCGCTGGGCCGACGACATCCGCGCGCTCGCCGACGGCCGCTTGTCCCCCGTCACGCCGGAGAATCTGTTTCGCGTCGAGCTGCCGGCGGGGGACGGCGTCAAGACCGTGCGCATCGGCAGTATCGAGATCGTGGTGATGACCGAGCGCACTGGTCCCGCGGTGGTCGCGATCCCGCCAACCGACATCTTCGTGAGTCGGGAGCCGCTCGCCTCGTCGGCCCGGAACGTGTTCAAGGGGCGGGTAGTGGGCCTGGCGATCGAGCGGCGCGGCGCGGGCGTGCACGTTCGGGCGGAAATGGGGGGCGTGGAGCTTGTCGCCGCCGTGACGGCCGAAGCCGCGCGGGATCTAGCGCTCGCGCCAGGCGGGAGCGTCGTCTTCTCTTTCAAGGCCACCGCGGTTCGGGTATTCTAGGGGATGCCGACAGCGTATCTCACGCGGATCGTCGAGTTCACCGCAACGCATCGTTTCCCCGATACACCCGAGTTTGCGGGCGCGACGGACGATCACAGCCATCGGTACAAGTGCGCCGTGACGGTGAAGGGCGTGTTCGATCCGGCGCGCGGCGGGGGAGGGGTCATGAGCCTGCCGGCACTCAAGGCGTTGCTGCAGCGTGAGGTCGTGGCGCGCTTCGACGGGCGACACATCAACAAAGACATCGCCCCGTTCTCCGCCGGCACTTGGGTCGCGACCGGAGAGGCGCTGGCAGTGCATGTTTGGGAACGTCTCGCAGGCGCGTTGCCCATTGGCGTGACCCTGCACTGCGTGCGTATCGAGGAGAGTCCCCATCTCTACTCCGAATACCGCGGCGAATCGTAAACCCGGCGATCGCGCCGGCCGCATGCGCGCCGACTCGGCCGTGGTCGAGGAGTGGCCCGTGTGGCTGGAAGTGAACGGCGAGCCCGCCGTCACGTGGATGTGCACGCCCGATCAGCTCGAGGAGCTCGCGGTGGGGTGGCTGCACGGCGAGGGCTACATCGCGTCACTCGACGATCTGGTGCAGCTGCGTCCCTGTGCTCCCGACCTCGGCTTCTGGGCCGACGTGAAACCCGAGCGTCTCGCCCAGGTGAGAGGGGAGAACCGCAAGCGTGTGCTCGCGTCAGGCTGCGGCGCCGTCGCTACCATGCTGGCCGACCCGGAGACGATGAGTCGGACGGCAGCGCGGCGCGGGGAACTGCCTCCGGCAGAGACGTTGCGTACACTCTTTAAGCAGTTGTTTGCGGCGGGAGACCGCTACAACGAGACCGGTGGCATTCATGCCGCCGCATTGACCGACGGCACGACCCTGCTCTTCCACGCCGAGGACATCGGCAGGCACAACGCGGTGGACAAGGTGATCGGTGGGGCGGTGCTGGCGCGCACACCGATCGCGGGTCGCGGGCTGCTCGTCACGGGCCGCATTTCCGCCGAGCTGGCGTTCAAAGCCGCGCGCGCGGGACTCGCCTGGGTGGCCACGCCCAGCGTGCCATCTACCCTTGCCGTCACGATCGCCGAACGCTCGGGCATGGTGCTGATCGGTCGCGCAGTCAGTGGAACGCCGCACGTCCACACACGCGACGCATGACAGCGTCGGAGGAAGCGGAGCTCCGCGAGCTCCTGCGCCAGGCGCGCACGATCGCGGTCGTGGGACTGTCTCCCAACCCGATGCGACCCAGTAATTCGGTCGCCCGCTATCTGCAGCGGTCCGGTTACACGATCGTGCCCGTGAATCCCGGTCACGAGGAGATCCTGGGCGAAAAGAGCTATCGCACACTGAGCGACGCGTCACGCGCGCACGCGATCGACGTCGTCGATGTCTTTCGCCGCAGCGACCACGCCGGCGCCGTCGTGGACGAGGCGATAGCGCTGCGACCTCCCCCGCGGCTGATCTGGCTGCAGCAGGGCGTCGTCGATGTAGCGGGCCAGGCGCGCGCGGCCCAGGCCGGCATTCGGTTCGTCATGGACCAGTGCCTCGCCATCGAACACCGCCACCTCGCGGTCTAAGGTGCCGGGGAGCGCAGTCCTGGCCGGTGGCGCCGCCCGCCGCTACGGCGGTGTTCCGAAGGGTCTGCTCACGGTCGGCGGGCGGCGCATTCTCGATCGCGTCGTTGAGCGCCTGAGCGCCGTCACCGGCGCGCTGCCGGTTCTGGTGGCCAACGCTCCGGACGCGGTATCCTGGCGTCCCGACCTGCAAACGATCGCGGACATTCGGCCTGGTTGCGGCAGCCTCGGCGGCATCTACACCGCGGTGACCGCGGGGTCCGCGGCGGGAGGGGGGCCCGTGCTCTGCGTCGCCTGGGACATGCCGTTCGTGCCGGAGGCGCTGCTCAGCGCGCTGGTCGCCGGCGCCGCCGCTGGCGGCTACGACGCATTTCTTCCTGGGAGCTCGGGCCGGCGCGGTTTGGAGCCGCTGTGTGCGGTCTACGGACCGGCGTGTTCCCGCGCCATCGGCCGCCGGCTCGACAATGGCGAGTTGCAGGCCATCTCCTTCCACCCCGACGTGCGGGTCGGTATCCTCCCCCTCGCAGAGGTTAAGGCGTTCGGCGATCCCGATGAGCTGTTCTTCAACGTGAACACGCCCGCGGACCTCGCGCGCGCGGAGGCGCTATCCCGGCGACACGGATGATCTCGATCATCGGGCTCAAGAACGCGGGCAAGACGACGTTCCTCGTCGCGCTCGCGGCCGAGCTGGTGCGCCGCAAGCTGCGCGTCATGACCATCAAGCACGGCTCGCATCCCGCGGACATGGATCAAAAGGGCAAGGACACTTGGCGCCATTGGCACGAGGGAAAGGCGGAGCGCGTGCTGATGGAAGCGCCCGGTCAGCGCGTGCTGTTCGAGCACACCGAGCACGAAGTCGATCCCATTATCCTCGCGCGGCGCTACCTGAGCGAAGCCGACATGGTGCTGGTCGAGGGGTTCAAGCGCGCGCCGCTGCCGAAGATCGAAGTGTATCGCAAAGTGGCGGGCCCCAGGCCGGTTTTCGACCCGGCGGTGCATGATCCGGCCGACTGGATCGCCATCGTGACGGACGATCGCGCGCTGCGGGCACCCTTCCCGGTGTTTCGCTTCAACGACACGGCGTGGCTCGTCACGATCGCGAATCTCGCCTGGGACCAAGCCAAGATCCTACCGCCATGACTCCTGCCGAAGCCGCGCGGTTCATCATCAGCGATATCCGGCCGCTTCCCGCCGAGCGACGGCCGCTGCGCGAGGCGCTGGACCTGGTGCTCGCCGAAGACGTCGTCAGTCCCATCGACCTGCCGCCGTGGGACAACTCGGCCATGGATGGATACGCCGTGCGCAGTCAGGACCTACGCGAGAGCGGCGACACGGAGCTCGCCGTCATCGAGACCGTGCCGGCCGGCCAGTTTCCCAGCAAGTCCATCGGACCGGCGCAGGCGATCCGGATCTTCACCGGCGCGCCGCTGCCGCAGGGCGCCGACACCGTCATCCGTCAGGAAGACTCCGAGCAGTCGTCCAACGGCACCGTTAGGATCAACAATCCACGCGACGCGAAGAAGAACATCCGCCGGCGCGGTGAAGACATTCGGAAGGGGGCCGTCGTTCTCACCGCGGGCACGGCGCTCGGTCCGGCACAGCTCGGCGTGCTCGCCTCGATCGCGCACGAGCGGCCGCTCGCGCACCGCGCGCCGCGGGTGGCGTACATGGGATCGGGTGACGAGATCGTCGACTTGGATCGGCGGGATGAAATTCTGGCCGGCAGGAAGATCGCGACCTCCAACTCCTACACGCTCGATGCCCTGATTCGCCGTTCGTCGGCCGTGCCGGTCAATCTCGGCGTGGCGCGCGACACGAAGGAGAGCCTGCGCGAGCACCTGCGCGGGGCAGCGAGCGCCGATTTGCTCGTGACCACCGCCGGCGTCAGCGTGGGGGAGCACGATCTCGTCCGCGACGTGCTGCAGGAATCGGGCGGGGAGCTGAAGCTGTGGCGGATCGCGATGCGGCCGGGCGCACCAGTGGGATTCGGACTGCTGAACGGGATTCCCTGGATCGGGTTGCCGGGCAATCCGGTCAGCACCATGGTGACCTTCGAGCTCTTCGTGCGACCGGTGATCCGTCGCCTGCAGGGGCATGCCCTGCCGTTTCGCAGAACGGTGCCGGTGATCACACGTGACCCCGTCACGCTCGGGCCAAAACTGCGACACTTCCTCCGCGCGATAGTAGAAGAAGGAGAGGCGCGTTTGACAGGCCCGCAGGGGTCTGGCATTCTCACCAGCATGGCGCACGCGAACGCCCTACTGATCGTCCCGGCCGACATACCCTCGGTCCCCGTGGGTACCGAGCTCCAGGCGTTGATCCTCGACGATCCGCGGCACGTCGCCGAGCCTCCGTACTGATGGCGGCGCTCGCTTCACCCACAGTGCGTCAGGCGCTGCGCCTGGCCGGCTATGTGCTGCTGACGCTCCTCGTGTACTGGGTGAACGCCGTCACGCCTTCCACCGCGCGGTTCGGGATCCTGTATACCATCCCGGTTCTGCTCGTCACCTGGACCGAGGGATTGGTCTGGGGCATCCTGTTGGCCGCCACGACCACGGTATTCCGGGAAGCGACCGCCTGGGTGCAGATGCCGGCGGACACGCCGCTACAGTGGCGCATCCTGAACGGGCTCGCCTATCTCGCCGTGCTGGGCGTCGCGATGGCGGGCCTGCAGTCGCTGCGGCGGAGCCAGGCGCAGCTGGCGCGCCTGGTCACCCAGGACCAGCTCACCAGCGTCCTGAACGCACGCGCCTTCGTCGCGCGGCTCGGCCAGGAGCTCGACCGCAACCGCCGCTATCCGCGGCCCCTCGCCCTGCTGTACATGGATCTCGACAACTTCAAGGTCATCAACGACACGCACGGCCATCAGACGGGCGACGCGGTGCTGCGGCTGGTCGCCGACTCGATGCGGTCGTCGGTGCGTCACGCCGACGTCGTCGGGAGACTCGGCGGCGACGAGTTCGCGGTGCTCATGCCCGAGACCGACGCCGCGCTTGCGGACGCAGCCGCGAAGCGGCTGATCGCGGGGCTGCGGAATGTGTTCAAGGGAACGCCCAACGTCACCGCGAGTATCGGCGTCGTATCGTGTGCGGCGACGGACGCCAGTACTGATGATTTGTTGAGAAGGGCGGATCAGGCCATGTACGACGCGAAGAAGTCGGGCAAGGACCGGGTGGTACAGGTCGCGCTTTGATCCTGCTGCTCGTCGCGCTGATCGGCGCGTCAGATTCTACTCCCCAGCTCGCCTACCGTGTCATGGTCCCGATCAATCGTTCCGCGTATTTAGTCGAGATCCAAATCACGAATCCTCCCGATCCGAGCCGCATGGTCATTCCCGCATGGGCTCCGGGCGCCTACCAGCTGATGAATTCGGGCACGAATATCCGCGATTTTGAGGCCGTTACGCGTGCCGAGGATCGCCTGCCGGTCCGCCAGGATTCGCCGAACTCGTGGGTGATCGACACGCAGGGGACGCAAGTCATCACCGTCCGCTACACGGCCGGACTGCGCGATTCGGTCGCCTGGCGCCGGCCGAACAATCGCTGGTTCTTGCGGGCCACGTCCGGCGTGGTCGACGGGCCGCGCACGTTCATGTATCTCGACAGCTTCACGCAGCTGCCGGCGACGGTCGCGTTCGGGGTCCCGCCGGGATGGCGCGTCGCGACCGGACTATCACCCACGACCAGCGACAGCACCACGTTCACGGCCCCCAACTACGATGTGCTCATCGACTCACCGATGCTGGTCGGCGAGTTTCTGTCGTATACGTTCACGGCCGCGGGGACGTCACACCGCGCAGTCGTCGATCTCGGCGGCGGGCGCGCCGCCGCGCCCGCGGTTTTCGTGGACATGTTGCGGCGCATCTCGACGACGGCGATCGGTATTTTCGGCGGCCCACCGTATCGGGACTACACGTACATCTTTGTAGGCGGCCGTGGCGGCGGGCTCGAGCACCTGAATTCCACGACGATCGGCGTGAGCACGGAGACGCTGGCGCGGAACCCGCGCGGCGCCCAGACCGTCAGCGCGCACGAGTTCTTCCATGCCTGGAATGTGAAGCGGATCCGGCCCATTGAGCTCGGGCCGTTCAACTACGAGCGCGAAGTGCGGACGGTCAACCTCTGGTGGAGCGAGGGCGTGACCGATTACTACGCCGATCTCATCCTGGCGCGGGCCGGGCTCAACACGCCCGCTGATTTCGCGCGCCGGCTCGCGCGGTCGATCGAGAATTTCCAAAATGACGCGGCGCGGATGGTGATCTCCCCGGAGCGCGCGTCCTGGACCACGTGGGATTCGCCGGCGGTGAACCAGGGTGCGTACATATCCTATTATCTCCAGGGTGAGCTGCTGGGTTTCCTCCTCGACCTCACGATCCGCGACTCCACCGACAACGCCCGATCGCTCGACGATGTCATGCGCTTTCTGATGCGGCACTACTCCGGCGACCACGGGTTCACACGGGACCAGCTCGTGGAGGCCGTGCGCAGCGCGACGGGCTGCAACTTCGAAGAGTTCTGGCGGCTGCACGTGAGCGGCACGTACGACATTCCGTGGAACAATTATCTAAAGGCCGCCGGCTGGCGGCTCGCCCTGACCAAGACGCCTGCCGTCGACGCACGGATCGGTTCGATTCCACCGGCCGTGCCGGGCGGTCGCTGGCGCGCGGTGGCGCCCCTCGGTGCCGCGTGGCTGGCAGGTCTCCGCACCGGGGATGAGCTCGTGCGCATCAATCGACGCGACATCATCGACGGCACCGACGTCACGGCCGCTGTGCGGAGCATCCGGCCTGGCACCACCGTCATTGTCGACGTCATGCGCAACAACCAGCCAATCACAATTCGCTTCCGTGCGGGTCGGTACGAGCGGGAGCACGCGGCGCTGCGCGATCTATCAGTGCAAACCACGAAGATGCGGCGCATTCGCGCCGGACTCACCGGAGCGACACCGTGAATCAGCGGGTGATGGAGCTGCTCCTCATCTTCACGTCGATCCTGTTTATCGTGGATCCCTTCGCCGTGATTCCGACGTTCCTCGCGATGACGGTTCGCGACACGCCGGCGCAACGCCGCGTGCTCGCGCGCCGGGGCGCGTGGACGTGCGCCATCACGCTCATCGCCTTCGCAGTCGGCGGCAGCCTGATCTTCAAGATCTTCGGGATTACAATCGGCGCGTTCAAGATCGCGGGCGGCGTGCTCATCGGACTCAACGCGCTGGACATGGTGCAGGCCAGGCGCAGCCAGCAACGCGAGACCCCAGTCGAAACAGCCGAGGGAATCCAGAAGGACGACATCGGCATCCTGCCGCTCGGCGTCCCGATGCTGGCGGGCCCGGGCGCGATCTCGACCGTCATGGTCCTCGCGCTGGGCTCAAAGTCCGTGGCGGCGACGGCCGCGGTCTACATCTCGATCGTCCTGACCGCGTTGATCACATTCCTCGTGCTCTCGGCCGCCTCGATGGTCGAGCGGCGCCTCGGACAAACCGGCATGCGCATTCTGACCCGCCTCATGGGATTGGTCCTGTGTGCGATTGCCGTGCAGTTCATCATCGACGGCATCAAACTGAGCGTCCGGTGATGTTCGATCCGAAGGACTAGTCCCTCAGGTCGAGGCTGCCGCGCCGAGAATTCCCTCCCAAGAATGATTGTGGCGATATGCGCGTTCCCTATTGTTTTCGGCCTATGACTGTTTCCGCTTCCCAGCGTATGCGTCACGAGATGGAGACGTCCCCTGCCAATGCGTTGCTGATCGAAGCGCCAGTCAACAAGCATTTCGCGCAGCTGCACCGCGACCCGCAGACGCTGACCGATGCCGTCACGATCTACCTGGAGACGGGCCTGCTGCGCGGCAACAGTGTGGTGGTGATCGCCTCCCCGAAGCACACCGACCTCTTTCTCGCACGCTTGCGATCAGACGGTGTTGAGCCCGGCGCGTTCCTCAAGTCCGGCCAACTCGAGCTGCACGACGCCGAGCTGACGCTGCGCAAGTGCATGCGCAACGATATGCCGGACTGGGAGGATTTCCGCCGGGCGATGGCCGCCATATTCGAGCGCATACGCGCGTTCGGGCGCGGCACGACGCGGGCGTACCAGGAGATGGTGAGTCTGTTGTGGCGGGAAGGAAAGCAGCGCGCCGCGATTGGCTTCGAGGAGTACTGGAACGAGCTCGGACTGTTGTATCCGTTCTCGCTGTTCTGCTCCTACATGCTCGATGTGCATCGCGACCAGGCGTATGCCGGCCCCCTGGAGGAGATCGGCCGCACTCACTCCGACATACTGGCCACCGCCGACGATGAGCGGTTCCGCGCGGCGTTGGATGCCGCGAGCCGCGACGTGTTTGGCGTCCCGCTCTCTCAGGTGGTCGGATGCTCGCGGCGTCGCGACAGTGGCGAGCAGCGGTTCCCCAGCGGGCAGCGGACCATGCTGTGGGTCAAGCGCAACCTGCCGTCTGCGAGCGCCGCGGTGCTCGAGCGCGCACGACACTACTACCAAGAATCAGCGTAACCGGTGTCACATGACCCAGCCCAATGGCAGCAACCTTCTGATTGTCGCACCCACTGGCCATCATTTCGCCCAGTTTCACCGCGATACCGAGGGCCAGGATCGTCGTCGTGACACGCTCACCGAGTCGGCGCTCGCATTCATCGAGGCGGGCTTGCGGCGCGGGGACAGCGTGGTGGTCATTGCGGGGGCCGAGCAGCGCGACCGGCTGTTCGAGCGCCTGGCCGCAGGCGAGTTCCGCCCGCAATCGCTGCGCGATCCGGGACAACTGTCCGTCCTGGATGCCGAACAGATCACGGCACAATTCGGCGACGAGCCCGAATGGGCACCGTTTCGGAACGCGCTCGCGCCAGTGCTTTCGCGCCTCCGGCCATCCGGCCGCGGCACTCGGGTCTACAGCGAGATGGCGAATGCGTTGTGGCAAGCGGGGAACACCGCTGCCGCGATCCAGATCGAGGACTACTGGAATGCATTGGCCCGTACCTACCCCTTCTCGGTCTACTGTGGCTACACGATGGATACGCAGTCCCCGCAAGCCTACGCGGGCCCGCTCGAGGAGTTAGGCCGCACCCACTCCGATATCCTGGCAGCGCCGGAAGACGAGGAGTTCGGCATGGCGCTCGATCGCGCCAGCAAGGAGATTTTCGGGATTTCGCTCACGCAGATGGCGGGCGTTTCCCGGCAGGAAGGGGCGCGCCGCTTTCCGACCGGCCAGCGCGCGATGCTGTGGGTGAAGCGCAATCTGCCGCTGTCGAGCACGCAGCTCGCGGAAAAAGCGCGGCAGTACTTCAGGGACAGCCGCGCACCGTAGCGCTACATCCGTTTGTACTTCGGCCCGCTGCCCCCCTCCCGCGGGGTCCAGCGCGGTCCCAGCACGTCGGTCGCCTTACAATCCACGCAATTCGGCGGATTCATGCGTAGCCCGTTGTCGGTGGCCTCGTAGACGCCGGCGGGGCAGACGTGCGCATAGAACCGCGCGACCTCGAGGGGCACGTCTGGGTTCGCGATCAGGTGGCTGGGAATCGTGTCGCGGGTCGCGTTCCCGGACTTGAACACCGCGTCCACCTTGCTGATGCCGGTGGACAGTGCGGGTGCGGTGGCACGGCGCGGGACCTCGGCGTCGGCGTGCATCCGGTATCGCCCACTCGGAAATCGCCCGCCCGTCACGGTCATCAGCGCAGCCTGGAAGCCACCCAGGTAGAACCCGCTCCGGAACGCGAGCCGCATGTTGCGCGTGCGATAGAGATCGGTCGCGATGTATGACGCGTCCACCAAGCGGTCGTACTCTCCGAGCCGCGTGCCGTTCTTCAGATGTTGAAAGATGGCGCGTGCCGCGAAGATGCCCGAATGCATCGCGTAGTGAACGCCTTTGAGCGACGGGACGTCCACGAACCCCGCTGCATCGCCGAGGAGCACGACACCGTCGCCGGTGCGGCGCTGCGGGAGCGAATAGAATCCGCCCTCGGGGATGGTTTTCGCGCCCCACTCGACTATTTCGCCGCCGGCCAGGAGCTCCTGGAGGAGCTGATGCCGCTTGAACTGCTGGAGCAGGGCGTGCACGTCCAGATTGGCATCGCGATAGTCGAGGCCCACGACGAGTCCCAACGCAATGAGGTTCGGCTCGAGCGGATACACGAAGCTCCCGCCGAATGCATCGCGGGGCAGCGGCCAACCGAGGGTGTGGATCACGCGATCGAGCGGTCGCTTCGTCTCCCACAGCTCTTTCACGCCCAACGCGAAGATCTGTGGGTTGTCGGAGGGGACGCGCTGCCACTGACACCACGCTTGCGCGAGCAACCCCCGCGTTCCCTCGCCGAGCGCCGTGACTTTCGCAATGATATCGTTCGGCGCTGCACTCCCGGGGGCGGGCTTCCCGTCGCGATCGAGACCGGCGGCCGCGGTCCGCACGCCGGCAACAGCGGAGTCCCGGACGAGCAGCTGTGCCGCCGGAAACCCGGTGAACACGTTGACACCGAATCCCTCCGCCTTGGCGCCGAGCCAGCGCACGATCTCGCAGAGCGAGGCGACGGAGTAGCCGCGATTGTGCATGGTGGGCGGCGTCGGGAGGCGAAGCTTGCCGCCTTTGGTCAACACGTAGACCGCTTCCTTCGTCACCGGACCTCGAAACGGGAAGTCCGCGTCTTTCAGGTCGGGAAACAGCTCGCGGAAGGCGCGCGGATTCACGACCGCGCCTGACAGCGAGTGTTCGCCCAGGGCCTCCGCTTTCTCGAGCACGCCGATATTCAGGTCGGCGCCATCTGCCTTCGCGAGTTTGGCGAGCTCGATGGCGCATGCGAGTCCCGCCGGTCCCGCGCCCACGATGAGGACGTCGAGCTCCATACGGTCGCCGGCACCCTCGGAGCCATCCTCGAGAATCAGACGGTCGAGAGGTAGCGGCGGCTGGTATTGAGACGGGATGATCACGGCACGTGCGTCGTGCGTGGTGCGTCGTGCGTGGTGCTATCCATGAAGCTTGCGAATTTCCTCGGTGAGCTTCGGCACGATCTCGAATAGATCTCCCACCACGCCGTAGTCCGCGACCTTGAAGATCGGCGCGTCCTTGTCCTTGTTGATCGCGACGATCACTCTCGACGTCCGCATGCCCGCCAGATGCTGGATCGCTCCGGAAATGCCGACGGCGATGTAG
>Ga0137370_10000221_pt1 | contig 21462 bp, 21 predicted proteins | sample SagtaG_11_FD_104920 | JGI IMG/M metagenome (GOLD analysis project Ga0137370, IMG submission 104920) | Vadose zone soil microbial communities from Sagehorn Ranch, Mendocino, California, USA - Sage1_R_20_16 metaG | ecosystem: Environmental > Terrestrial > Soil > Vadose zone | place: USA... | reverse complement strand
CAAGCGGCTCTGCCCCCTGACGTAACTCAAAGTATAGAGTATTTTCACCCGTCATGCCTGTGTCGCCTGTTTCGCCGATCGCTTGCCCAGCTCCCACCTGCGCTCCCACCGTTGCAAGTATCTTCGAGGCATGGGCATAGAGCGAAAAGAACCCATTCTCATGATCAAGGATTATAACGAGTCCGTATCCTTTCAACCAGTCTGCATAGACGACGGACCCCGGCATTACCGCGTGGATGGCGCTCCCTTCGACCGTCTTGATTTCGATGCCTCTGCGCTGCACATAGGTATTGAAGGTCGGATGTTTCTGACGGCCGAAGAAGGAGATAATGCTGCCGTCAGCCGGCCATGGCAGAGCACCCTTCACCCCACGGGGTGCGATCCCCCCGGTCGGAGGTCGGACCGTGGCTGCGCGACGGCGCTGCTCCAATTCGCGCAACAGACTGTCGACGCGCGACGCGGACCGTTCTAATTCTTGGAGAGCATGTTCGTAGGACTCTTTTTCATGCGTGATCTTGGTGAGATAGACCTTTTTTTCTTTCTTGACCGACTTCATCTCAGCCAATTGCTTTTCGGTACTTTGCTTGTACGACAACATCCCGACCCGCGCTTCCTCCCGCAGCCGTTCCGCCTGCTCCATACGTGTCACATCAGATCGGAATGTACCCATGAGGGTATAATCCCGTTCGGATACGGCCGAGAGATACTGGAGCCGGCGCTGGAAATCACCATACGAGTCCGCGGCAAGCAAGGTTTTCCAATATCCAAAACGGCCTTCCATGTACTGAACCCGCAACCGAGCCAGAATGGCGTCCTGACGTTCTCGTACACTAACACGCAACCCGGCTAGTTGTGTATTGATTATCTCTATCTCTTGGTCTTTCCTCCGCAATTTTCGGCTAATCTCCTGATGCGCCTGTCGGTAGTGCAACACCCGCTCATCGAGTGTCTGAATCCCCTGCAAGAGAGACTCTCGCTTTTTCCCTGCTTCATCAGCCTGTTTGCGTGTCTCTTCGATCTGATCCTTGAGTTGGCCGAGGGCCTTGCGTTCTTTCTCAATCTTGTCGGTGATCGGATCGGCAACCGCAACCGTTGACCAGAAAAGACCCAGTAGTCCCCAGATCATGACTCCGACTCTGAGCCTCGTCCCACACCTCATGCCTTGGCCTCGCCGAAACGCCGTATCGACACGAAGCTGCCTGCAAATCCGAGCCCCATCCCCACCGCAACCAGGGCAAGACAGACTGACGGGGGAAAGAATGCCATGAGGTTGTCGAGCCCGGCAAATCGCCCCGTCGTTCGCATTTGCTGCCGAAATAATTCATACATGAACTTGAGCATGCCCAGCGAAAGTGTGCTGCCCAAGGCACCAAGCACCGCGCCCTCCAGAAGATATGGAATACGAATAAAGCTGGTCGTGGCTCCGATGAGACGCAAAATGGCAATCTCATCCCGTCGGGCGAACAGTGTGAGGCGAATCGTATTGGCAATAATGGTGACGGCAGCTGCCGAAAGAATCACGCCGATGCCGATAGCGACCAGCTCAATCGATCGAATTACCGTCGCTAAGGCGTCGATCCAATCTTGGTTATAGTCAACCTTGGAGACGCCGGCGACCTGCCTGACCCGTTCCGCCCATCGCTTGACCGCGTCCGGAGAACGGAACGACGGGCTGAGTGCCACCACGAAGGAGGCCGGTAAGGGATTCTGGCCCAGCCCCTCAAGCAAGTGAGACTCTGAAGGGAATTGTGCCTTGAACTCTCCCAGCGCCTGCTCTTTCGAGATAAACAGCAGTGAGGCGACGGCATGATCGCCCCGCAAAAGCTGCTCGACTTCAACAACCGAATCGGAGGCAAGCCGCTCATCAAGGTACACCATGATCTTGATATCCTCCTGGAGCCATTCGGCTGCCGCACGCAGATTGACAAAGAGCAGCAAGAAGATGCCGACACAGGCCAATGTAAAGGCCGTGGTCAAGATGGCGACCATCGTCGTCGTCCGGTTGGTCCGCATATTGACCCAGGACTCTCTGAGAAGATACGAGAGCGTCCTCACACCATCACCCGCTGTTCCGGCAGCAACCGGCCCTGTGACAATGTGAGCACCCGCCGATTCACCTGCGCCATGACCAAAGGATCATGCGTCGCCACCACGACGGTTGTGCCGCGTGCGTTAATGAGTTTAAACAATTCGATAATCTCGGACGTCAAGGCAGGGTCTAAATTTCCTGTCGGCTCATCCGCCAACAAGACAACCGGACCGTTTACAATCGCACGCGCAATGCAGACCCGCTGCTGCTCTCCTGTCGAGAGACCCGCAGGAAGCTGATCCCGCTTGTGCTCGACACCGACTGCCCGTAACGCCTCCGTGACTTTCCGACGAATGTCGGCAGAAGAAATTCCTTGCACCAGCAAGGGCAGCGCTACATTGTCGAACACAGACTTCTTCGGCAACAGCCGAAAGTCTTGAAACACCGTTCCCACCTTGCGGCGCAGATACGGAACGTCTGACGGCTTGAGCGTCGTCACGTTTTTCTGGTGAACGAAGATCTGTCCCTCATCAGGCCGGTCGGCCCCGATGAGCATCCGTAACAACGTTGACTTGCCCGCTCCGCTGGGTCCCATAAGGAGGACAAACTCTCCCTTGCCGATCTCGAGGGTGACGTCCGAGAGCGCCGGACGCTGATCGTACAGTTTCGAAACGTGGATCAATTGAATCATCGCCGGCCTACCAACGGAGATCATCTCCGGAGACTTCGAAGGCGTTCTGAATATGCTCGATTTGCGGGGCGGCGGCGTCCGTGCCTTGCAGCAAGACAACATCGAATCTGCACAGCCGATCTTTGATGTGGTGGCGGGCCAAATACTGAGCCGCCAACTGGATCAACTTCTGCTGCTTCCGTTGATGGACGGCATGGATGGCCCCGCCGAACACGTCGCTCCGACGCGCCTTCACCTCGACAAAGACGAGTACCTGCCCGTCCTCAGCCACTAAGTCCAGCTCCCCTACCGACGAACGCAGGTTGCGTGCCACAATCTGATACCCCTTGTGCCGCAGATATTGCTCTGCCGCCGATTCCCCTTCTTGACCGAAAAGCCTCCGGGGATCAAGGGTGGTCACTGATTCATCCGTGAAGATTCGCCCAGACCAGTACGCGCCAGGGGCCACCTACCGCTACTGCCACTCAAGAGCTGTGCGACTGGAGCGAACGTGAGCCGATGAATCGCGCAGGGGCCATGTTGAGCGAGCCGCTGCAAATGCTCTTCCGTCCCATACCCTTTATGGGAGAGAAAATTATAATCGGGATAGGTCTGATGGTACACCGCCATCATGCGATCGCGCGTAACTTTAGCTACAATCGACGCGGCAGCAATCGAAATCGACAACGTATCACCCTTAATGATAGAGCGTGAGGGAATGGCGAGCTGCGATAATGTTACAGCATCGATCAGGAGGCAGTCCGCTGGAGGACTCAACGATGCCAGCGCGCGACGCATGGCTAGGCGAGTCGCTTCTAAAATATTGAGACGGTCGATCTCCTGCTCTGTGGCGACCCCTACACCGACCGCACGAGCCCGCCGGACAATAGCCTCATAGAGCCGCGCGCGCGCGGACTCAGAGACTTGTTTGGAGTCATCGACACCGGCCAGGCGGCAACGAGTGGGCAGGATCACCGCCGCTGCGACGACAGGGCCCGCCAGAGGGCCCCGGCCGGCTTCGTCCAGACCGGCAATACAACGATAGCCGCGCCGCCGAGCTTCCAATTCAAAATCGTCGGTAGGTCCCACGATGTGGCCCTGCGATGCGTCCATTGAAAGGGAACCCGACAGTCGTGGTTGACGGAACCAGGGAATGAGACTAGGTCTTCGAAGGCGAGGCGGCTCCGGCCGGCTCTTCGGCCTTGCGGGTAACCCCGGGCTGTCCCTTTACACTCGCGACGAACTCCCGATCTTCGACCTTGGCAAACTTGCCCTTCTTCCCTCGGAGATAATATAGCTTGGCCCGACGCACCTTGCCTTGACGCATGACCTCGACGCGCGTGACAATCGGCGAATGGAGGGGGAATATTCGTTCCACGCCGACGCCATAGGAGACTTTGCGCACCGTGAAGGTCTCCGTGTTCAGCAACCCTTTACGAGCGATCACCGCACCTTCGAACACCTGGATGCGCTCTTTTTCCCCTTCTACTACTTTCACGTGCACTCGGACGGTGTCTCCAATTTCAAACCTCGGCACCGACTTCTTCCTGAAAGACTGTTGTACACGTTCCAACCGATTCATGAGACTACCCCTCCCCCCCACATCGAACAGGCATGCCCGGCACGCCTTCACGAATAAGTTCGCCTAACAATTGTTGATCTTCGAGACTTAAGACCCGATCCTGTAAAAGATCCGGCCGTCTCTGATAGGTGCTTCGCAAAGCTTCCTTCCGACGCCACAGACGAATGGCCTCGTGATGTCCTGACAGCAACACCTCTGGCACGGGCATCCCCCGAACCTCAGCCGGTCTCGTGTAGTGCGGATATTCGAGCAGCGTATCCATGAACGACTCTTCCACGATCGACTCTGGATCACCCAACACGCCGGGAACCAAACGGACTGCGGCATCGATGAGCACTAGCGCGGGCAACTCGCCGCCGGTCAATACATAATCCCCAACGGAAATCTCTTCCGGGTGCAAGGCCAGCCGCACTCGTTCATCGACCCCTTCGTAGTGGCCACAGAGAAAGACGAGTCGACGTGGATCGGCCGCCAGATTTCTCGCATAGGCCTGCGTGAACGGACGACCGTGCGGGGAGGGAAACAGCAAGCGAATCTGTTCACCAGCCCGTGCATAGTCGGCCTGAATCTGTTCCACCGCGAGCAAGATGGGTTCGGCCTTCATCACCATCCCGGCCCCTCCGCCATAGGGCACGTCGTCCGCCACCTTGTGACGATCGAGCGTATGGTCCCGCAAGTTGCGCACGTGAACCTGCAGCAGACTTTTTTCTTGTGCTCGTTTAAGAATACTCTGGCCGAGCACCGGCGTCACCATGTCGGGAAACAGGGTCAGGATGTCACACCGCATGGCAATCCTCAACCAAGTCGTCAATCCCGCGAACCATCATCCGGTGTCGCGCGAGATCCACTGAGGTCACGAAGCTCTTCGCGGCCGGAATGAGGACTTCCTCCGTCCCCTTGCGAACGACGAGGACGTGATTATTACCCGGTATCGCTAATATCGTCTCAAGCACACCGACCTCATCGCCCCGCTCGTTCTCGACCGTCATCCCAATGAGATCACATTCAAAATAGACATCCGCAGACAACGTCGCCGCCGGACGACGTGGCACTTGAATCAATCCTCCTCGCAGCATGACGGCTTCCTCCGGCGTCGTCACACCCGCAAGACCCATGATGTAGGTCGAACCGGCACGCCGAACGTGAGTCACCGTCCTGTCGACCATCTGTCCCGTCGGCTCCAAGACCTGCACCTGCTTCAGCTGGTCCAACCGGCCAGGCACATCGCTCAACAAGCGCACCTTGAACTCGCCCCGCACGCCAAAGGGGCGCTCAATTTTGCCAATCGTCACAAGATCTGCTTGAGCCGTTGTCATGTACTAGGCGCTCTTCTTCTTCGCTGCTTTCTCCGCCTCAAACTGTTTCCATACGCCACACCGACGAAGCAACGTCCGGACCGTCACTGTTGGCTGAGCTCCCTGGCGCAACCAGCTTAATACCCGCTCCTGCTTCAGCTCCGGCACGGCGGGCTCCTTCAGAGGATCAAAAATCCCAAGAATTTCCAGGAACCGCCCGTCGCGCGGTTTCCGAGAATCCGCTGCCACAACGCGGTAAAGCGGTCGCTTGTGTCGTCCTGTCCTCGTCAATCTCAAATGAACAGCCACTAGAGTCCTCCTCCTGTACGAAACACCCGTGATGATTGTGATCGACCCTTACCTGGAGCGCAGAAGTTGCGCAAGCTGCCGACGCCCTCCTGACCCTGCCATAACCTTGGCGATTTTTCTCGCCGAGAGAAACTGTTTGATCAACCGATTCACCTCTTGCACGTTCGTCCCGCTTCCACGGGCAATCCGCTTTTTTCTGCTTCCATTGATGAGCGTATGGTCGCGCCGCTCTCGAAGGGTCATCGAGTCAATCATCGCCGTGACTCGTTTCATCTCTCGCTCCGGTATCTGCCCTTCCATCGCTCCCTTGAGCTTCTGACCGCCCGGCAACATCCCTAAAATCTGGTCCAACGAACCCAAGCGATTGACCTGGCTCAGCTGAGCACGGAAATCCTCCAGCGTGAACGTATTGCTGGTCAACCGCTTCTGCGCATCCTCCGCCTGGTCGCGCGAAAAGGTCTCTTGGGCCTTTTCGATCAGCGAGAGCACGTCACCCATTCCGAGGATGCGCGAGGCCATCCGATCAGGATGAAACAACTCAAGCGCATCAAGCTTCTCGCCCACGCCCAAGAACTTGATCGGCTTGCCGGTCACCGCCCGGATAGACAGCACTGCTCCGCCCCGGGCATCGCCTTCGACCTTGGTTAGAATGATGCCGGTTAGCCCGAGCCGTTGGTCAAACTGGCTTGCCATCGTGACCGCATCTTGACCCGTCATGGCATCTGCCACTAAGAGGATTTCGTGCGGCTTCACGACGGCTCTCACCGCCACCAACTCTCCCATCAACTCGTCGTCAATGTGGAGACGCCCGCCTCTGTCCAGCACGACGAGATCGTATCCTTGGTCCCGTCCCCGTTCCACCCCAGCCTGGCAGATGCGAACGACATCCGCTTGGGAAGCCTGTGCCTGATCAACTCGATGCACGTCGATTGCAAGATCTCGCCCCAGACTCGCCAACTGGTCACCGGCTGCCGGACGACGAGGATCTGCTGCAACCAGGAGCACCCGTTTCCCTTGACTCTTGAAGTACCGCCCGAGCTTGCCGCACGTCGTTGTCTTTCCAGCACCTTGGAGTCCTACCATCATAACGACAGTCGGGGGGGTCGAGGCCAGAGCCAGACCGGCTCGCTCGCGGCCCATCATCTCCCGCAGCTCCTCCCACACGACCTTGACGACCTGATGACCAGGGGTCAAGCTCTGGAGGACTTCCTGACCAATTGCCTTTTCGCGAACTCGCTCGATGAAGTCCTTGACGATCTTGAAGTTGACATCGGCTTCGAGCAGCGCGAGGCGAACCTCTTTCAACGCTTCCGCGATGTTCTGTTCGGTGAGAACCCCAGAACCGCGTAGCTTTTTAAATATATTCTCGAATTTTTCGCTGAGTGCGTCCAGCATAGCGCCACAAAGAAAAAGGCAATCGAAGCCCTACCTCCAGATCTTCGATCGCCTCGAAAACTCTAGCAAAAGACCACCGAGAATACTAAAGGATGCGGCAGGCTTAAGTCAAGGCAACCGGAGCGTAGAGTGGGTTAGTTAGAGTTCTTGGACTGACGAATCTCGCTTGTGCACGCTTGATGACTGCTCTTCCTGCAGACTAATTTAGCTCCGCCTTTTCTTCGGATCCAGAGCCTAGAGGCTTTTTTGGTTGCAAGCAGCAGCTTCCTCACACCCTCTTTCCATTTCGGACATTTTTTTATCGAGTCCAGTCCATATTGAGCTCCTGGCATTCGGTGAAGCATGACTGCTGAATTCTTCAAATTGACCCATTACCATAGAGTACATTTCATTGACATGTCGTAGGCCTTTCGCTAAGGTCCGACGAGATCTCCGTAAGACCACGCAGAGAGTTGTAAGGCAGTTGCCGTGAAAAAATCACCCTGGGTTCTGCTCATTTTCGTTCTCATCGGTGGACTATTAGGCGGAGTCCTGGGTGAAATCCTCCGGGTCATGGCCCCACAGGGCACTATTCAAGCGGTTTTCGCCACTAATTGGACCCCCGGTATCAGCCCGCCTCTGACCCTCGATCTGGTCCTCCTGAAACTCACCATTGGCTTCGCCATAAAAATTAACCTCCTCAGTTTCCTCGGGATGTTTCTTGGCATCTATCTGTACAAGAATGTCTAGCAGGAGGCTAGATATCTGGCTTCAATTCTAACTCCTTCATCTTCAACGCTCGAATCCGGTTTCGGATCGCTGCAGCCCGTTCAAACTCCAACTCCTTGGCGGCGGCTTTCATTTCCCTTTCGAGCCGTTTGATGATCTGTTCAGTTGCTTCCTCTGCTCCATAAACGGCCGGCGACTCCGCAGCCAAATCCAGTTGGACAGTATCCATATCCACCGTGGCATATTCGAGTGACAGGACGTCTTTCTTGATGCTCGTGGGGACAATACCGTGCCTTGCATTATAGTCGGCCTGAATCGCACGCCGACGGCCGGTCTCGGCGAGCGCCATTTGCATAGAATCGGTGACGGCATCACCGTACAAAATCACGTGGCCCCGCACGTTCCTCGCTGCCCGCCCAGCCGTCTGGATCAACGATCGATAAGAGCGAAGATACCCTTCCTTATCCGCATCAAGAATCGCCACCAGGGTGACCTCAGGAAGATCCAGCCCTTCACGCAGGAGGTTGATCCCCACCAGCACGTCGAAAACCCCGCACCGCAGATCGCGTATAATCTCAGCCCGCTCCAATGTCTTGATGTCAGAATGCAGATACCGCACCTTGATTCCAAGATCGTGGTAGTACTCGCTCAAATCCTCCGCCATACGCTTGGTTAAGGTGGTGATCAGCACACGCCCTCCCTGTGCCACTTCAGTCCGCACTTCGCCGAGGAGATGATCCACCTGCCCTTTGGCCGGCCGGACGTCGATAACTGGATCCATCAGACCGGTCGGGCGAAGGATCTGCTCGACCACCTCTCCAGCCGTATGCCCCAGCTCATAGGGGCCCGGTGTCGCGGAGACATACACCGCTTGCGTGAGACAGCGCTCAAATTCTGCAAACGTAAGCGGTCGGTTATCGATCGCCGAGGGCAACCGGAATCCGTACTCAACCAAGGTGCGCTTCCGCGAATAGTCGCCCTCATACATCCCGCCAACTTGGGGAATCGTTGCATGGGATTCGTCGACGATCAGCAGAAAGTCTTTGGGAAAATAATCGATGAGCGTCGGAGGCTGCTCACCTGGCGAACGGCCACTGAGATGTCGCGAGTAGTTCTCGATACCATGGCAGTACCCCATCGCCCGAATCATCTCAAGGTCGAACTTGGTCCGTTGGGCGATCCGCTGGGCCTCCACGAGCTGATTCTGTTTCTTGAAATAGGCGACGCGCTCTTCCAGTTCTTCCTCGATACCTGTAATTGCCCGCTCATACCGATCCGGCGCAATGAGATAGTGTGTGTTTGGATAGACCGCGACTTTCGGAAGCCTCCTGAGCGACTTCCCTGTGAGCGGATCAATTTCGTGAATCGCATCGACCAGGTCACCGAACAACTCAATCCGCACGGACACCGCGTCATTCGAAGCCGGAAAAATCTCAATGACGTCGCCGCGAGCACGGAAGGTGCCCCGGTGGAAATCCATATCGTCGCGGGCATATTGAATCTCAACCAGTTTCGCCAGGATCTTTTCCCGACGAATCTCCATTCCCTCCTCGAGGAATACCACCATCTCATGATAGACCTCAGGCGATCCCAGGCCGTAAATACAGGAGACCGACGAGACGATCAGCACGTCGGTCCGTTGGAGCAACGCGGATGTCGCCGCATGCCTCATCTGATCGATCGCATCATTGACGGATGCGTCCTTGGCAATGTACGTGTTGCTTTGGGGAATATAGGCTTCCGGCTGGTAGTAATCGTAGTAGCTGACGAAGTACTCCACCGCGTTGTGGGGAAAGAACTGTTTGAATTCTTGGTAGAGCTGACCGGCCAGCGTCTTGTTATGGACCAGAACCAACGTGGGCTTCTGCACCCGCGCGACCACATTGGCCATGGTAAAGGTCTTGCCGGATCCGGTGACACCAAGCAGCGCTTGGTGCCTCCGGCCAGCCGCAATTCCGGCGACCAACTTGTCGATGGCTTGCCCTTGATCTCCGCAGGGCTTGAAGGGGGCTTCGAGTTGAAACGGCGGCATGGGACGACCTTTCGGTCGTTATCTTACCATCGAAAACAGCGATGCGCGCAACTGAGAGAACGCAAGCTGGACTATGACTGCCCCACGAAACACCACCGAGCCCTTCCAGGGTCCGGTGGCATAACGGTTCCACTAATATCGTGGGCGCCTGGATCCACCGACTGAGGCTCCCTGTCTGTGAACTGATCCCCGGCTCTCGCCTTCGCGGAATCGTCTGCCGGATGGTTCGGCACTTCGGAGTGGCCGGTGGCGAGGAGCCTGTTGCTCACTGACCGGCATAGGCACAGGAGACGGGAGAGCAACAAACACGGGCAGCGCGAGTTTTTTCGTCTCAATTCTTAATTGTCTCACCATTCGAAGATACTCTCGCTCTTCGGACTGAGACAGAATCAAGAATGTCGCCCCCTCCTTTTCGGCACGACCCGTTCGCCCGGTCCGGTGAACATATGAATTCGGATTGGTCGGCAACTCATAGTGAATCACCTGGGCCACATCCTGAATATCGAGGCCCCTGGCTGCCACATCAGTCGCAACGAGCGAACGGAGTCGGCCGGCCCGAAAGGCACCGAGCGTCCGTTCCCGCTGCGCTTGGCTGTGATTGCCGGTCAACGCACCGACCGAGGCCGGTTCTCCACCCAAATGAGCTGCCAAACGTCGCACCTTATACTTTTGATCACAAAACACCATCGAACGTCCCTTATCCGTCACGGTCTGGAGCAAGGTATGTACGAGTTGCGTACGTGCCTGTTCCCCCGGCACGACATAGTAGGCATGCACGATCGTGGTCGGAGTGCTGATCCCTGGGTCGACAGAGATCCGAGCGGGATCGCGTTGCATGCTCTGCGCGAGCGTTTGAATGTCCCCTGAAAATGTCGCGGAAAACAGCAGCGTCTGGCGTTCAGCCGGAAGAAGACGAATGATCCGTTGAATGTCCCGCAGGAACCCACGATCCAACATCTGATCGGCCTCATCCATCACGAGAAACGTCACGCCACCCAACTTTAAGTGGCCGGAGCCGGCCAAGTCGAGCAACCGCCCTGGCGTACCGACCACCACCATCGGTGGTCGTTGCAGTGCACGGTAATGGCGCTCAATCGGCGTCCCGCCGTACACCGACAAGGAGGTCAAGGACATCGGAGCATACTTGCGCAGTTCCGTCTCAATCTGGAGCGCCAATTCCCGCGTCGGCGCCAACACCAAAAACTTCGGTCCGGGAGCGTGGCTTGGTCCGGACTTCGTATAGGGGCCAGGCGCGGGCGCAGAGGCCTCCCGTCGCATGACCTGCTCGATAATCGGCAGCAAAAACGCCAGTGTTTTTCCGCTCCCGGTTTTGGCTTGTGCCATAATGTCCAGGCCCTTCAGCGCCAGTGGAATAGCAGCCTGTTGCACCGGCGTGGGTGTCGTCAGGCCCGCCTGTAACAGGCGCTGGGCAAGGGACTGGGGCAGATTCATATCAGCAAACGTAGACATAAAACTCCTTCTATGGGACACACTTCCTGGGACTGCACGGTTCTGCCTTGTCAGAAGGCCGAGAACCGCATCGCGTTGATGGGCAATTCTAGGAAGGAACTAGCGGGGCTGCCGGATAGGCAGCCCCGACGTGTAAACACTCGTTACGGCTTAATACCGGTCGCCGCCTCGGCCACCACGACCTCCACCGCCGCCGCCACCACCAGAACGTGGCTCCTGGGGACGCGCTTCGTTGACGGTCAACGTGCGGCCACCCAACTCAGTGCCATTCAGCGCGGTAATCGCCGCCTGCGCTTCTGAATCCGAGGACATCTCCACGAATCCAAACCCGCGGGACTGGCCTGTGAACTTATCTGTGATAATCCGGGATGATGTCACCGCCCCATGAACAGCAAACAGATCGCTCAGTTGCTGCTCAGTTGTGGAATACGGCAAACCCCCGACATAGATCTTCGAACCCATTGGGCTCCTCCTTTGAGAATATGTGTTGTCTTGGACTCGAGAACAAAGTGAGGAAGGAGTGGGCCGAAGACGCAAACACCATAGCGGCTCAAGGCTGGCTTCCGATCAAATTCCCGGGAAGAACCAAAACAACATCTGTCTTAGGCCTTGTCACTCTCTATGGTACCACCACCAGGCCTTTCGCGATGATACACACTTGGCACTCTACTCCTCAGCTGCATCAAATGCAAGTGATGATGCAATCACGCGCGATGCCCTGTGTCGATCTAATAGGCAGCGGGGGCAGAAAGCGGTCGCTGAGAAAAAAGCGGAATAGCGTGTAAACTATCAAAATTCAGCGCTGTTTGTCCGCGAACCAAGAGCCCAACTTGACCGATCGCTAACGACTGATCTTCAACCGTCACAGCGAGCTGCCCGTCAAAGAAGGTTTCGATAAAGTCCTTGCTGAAAATGGTATTCCGCTGGATTCGCAACGTATGCCAGGAAACCGCCTTGGGCGTAATCGACGACCGACCGAGTCTTGTCTCCTTTCCGTCCACCACCCGGCTCACTTCCAGTGTCTTCGTCACAAGATCAACCACCGCCGCATAGAAGTGCGCCGCATCATTCACCCCAAACACCAGTCCACCCACTCCTGTCACAGCGTCGACGGGAAATCGCATCCTGACCGACACGTCTGGATATTCATACTGAAACCCATCGGCAACGATCAAACGGTAACAGGTTTCGGCATGGCACGATGAATTCACGGCAAGAATGTTTGACGCAGAAGGGGCATCGGTATCCGCCTTGATCGTCCAGTCCGCAGCTGGCCCCTCGCCAAACCCCAGCATTGAGAATCCGGCAGGAGCCTCGCCAGACTTCTGCTGGTCGAAGGTCCACCGATTAAACAACCCCCCTTGGGCCTGACCTTTCAAGTTGGCTTCTTTTTCCGTCTGGCTCTCTGTCTGAATAGCTTGAGACCGCTCGACACAGAAACTCCACTCACCGGCGATCACGGCTACTCCTAGTACAAAGGAGACCATACCATTACGGCCAATACGTCTTGGTTTCATCCATTTGACAAGTTCACTCACGTCTATTCACACAATCTCTTCTTACTTCGGTGGCCGTTTTTTGATATCGAGAATGTCTTGCTGGAACCGGTCGCGCGCCGCCAAGATGGTCTTCCGCCGTTGCCACCGGCCCCAGCTCCACCATCGAAGACGATCCTGAAACGTGACGATTGGTGGTGGAGCGCTCCCACCGGGCGCATGCTGAAACTCATAGCCCTGGTGCGACGCGCGATTCTCGAAGAATCGGCGGTAGAGGTGATCGTACAATCCTTTGCCTGAGTCGCCTACGCCCATGGCACCCTCCCTACAATAACAATTCCAATTGGTGGCTGTCCGTCACCGGAGGCGAACAGGTTTGACGTTGACAGACATACGCCGTTGGCTGCCCGTTCACACTCGTTTTCCCTGCGGCGAGCGCCAAGTCAAGTTCCCCGGCACGACGAGAGGCTTCGATCACCAGCACTGCACGATTCGGCAGATAGCGTCGATGGACTGTGGACAGCAACGCCTCGGTCATCGCCTCGCCACGAGTCCCGACCACGACAATCTCTTGTGGCGTCCTCAGGTACCAATCCAGCGCACAGAGCATAGCCGATGAGCCATAAGGGTTGTGCCCCATCATGCTCCGGAACACCCGGAACAGGTGCTCGGCCCGGTCACAATACCTCTGCTCTTTTGTGAAAGAGAAAAGCCTCAACAAGACCAAGGCGACAATGGCATTACCGGATGGAATCGCACTATCGGTACCGGACTTCATACGATGGAGGAGGGCTTCGTGATCGCTGCTCGTATAAAAACACCCACCCGCCGCCTCATCCCAATATCGCTCCAGCAGATGGTCCGTCACCTCACGGGCTTGATCCAGATACCAACGATGCGACGTTGCTTCAAACGCGTCCAGCAACGCGGCGGCAAGACAGGCTGCATCGTCCAGATAGCCGTTCAAGCGCCCCTTCCCCACACTGACCGTACGATAGACTCGCCCGTGCTCAACCGCATAGTCCACCAGGAATGTGAGCGCCCGTTCCGCCGCTGCCAGATACGCGGGAACCCCGAACACATGATAGGCGTCGAGATAGGCGGACACCATCATCCCGTTCCAGCTCGTGAGAATGTTGTCATCCCGCTGCGGTTTCATTCGTTGCTCGCGTGCTGCAAGCACCTTCCTCCTGGCAGGTCGCAACAGGGACTCCACCTCCTCTTGCGCGTCGGGCGCGAGTTGAATCCCACCGAGCCGATTCAACACGTTCTTGCCTTCAAAATTGCCGCTCTCCGTCACCCCATAATGCCGGCAGAACTCCTCAGCCATTTCGGCGCCCAGCACCGCGGCAATCTCTCCCGGCTCCCAGACGAAGTAGCTTCCCTCATGCCCCTCACTGTCGGCATCCTGTGCAGCAAAGAACGCACCGTCCGGATGCGTGAGTTCACGGCGAACGTACTCCAACGTCTCTTCCACGACCTCACGAAACCGATACTCTTTGGTAAGACGCCATCCATCGAGGTAGATCCGCACCAGCTGCGCATTGTCGTAGAGCATCTTCTCGAAGTGGGGAATCAACCACTGGCCATCCACCGAGTAGCGGTGGAACCCGCCGCCGAGATGATCGTAAATCCCTCCGGCTGCCATGGTTCTCAATTGGAGAAGTACCTGCTCCTGATGGGAGTGGTCTTTCGTCCTGGCCGTCTGACGGAGCAAAAGGCTGAGCGGAGGGACCGTTGGAAATTTCGGTCCCTCACCGAATCCGCCGTGGACCGGGTCGAAAAACTGCCCTAGGTTCTTGGCCGCATCATCGAGCATACGATCTGTCAACGGATCGGCCGACGGCTGGGGCGTTCCTACTCGTAGCAACCCGGTCTTCACCTTTTCCACATTCTTGCGGACATCGTCTCGATGATTCCGATAGGCCTCGACGACACCGCGCAAGACATCGGGGAATCCCGGCAGGTTGTAGCGGGGCTCCGGCGGGAAATACGTTCCCCCGTAAAACGGTTCTTGATCAGGCGTCAGAAACATCGTCAGGGGCCACCCGCCGCCCCGTCCAAGAAACACCTGTGCGGACTTTTGGTAGATGTCGTCCAGGTCCGGGCGCTCTTCTCGATCGACCTTCACGTTGATGAAGTCCTGGTTCATGAGCCGGGCAATCTCGACATTTTCGAAACATTCATGTGCCATGACATGGCACCAGTGACAAGCCGAGTAGCCGATCGACAACAGAATCGGCTTGTCTTCTGCTTTCGCTCGCGACAAGGCTTCCTCACCCCAGGGGTACCAATCCACAGGATTCGTCGCATGCTGCCGAAGATAGGGACTGGCTTCCGTGATGAGCCGGTTCAGAAAACGGTCCGCTTGGACAGTTGGATCTGTCATCATCTCTTCATTCCAATAATCTGTCATACTACCTTGGCTCGCTGCCGCTCTGCAACGAACCTGTTAGACTGTGCTATAGTTCCGCGCGACCTCGAAAGGCTCACCGCATGAACTGCTCGACGCGCGGCTGTCATTTTTCCCTTGTTGCGGTCGCTTTTCTCGGACTCATCTCTATACTGCTTCCCTTAGGAAGCCAAGGATTCGCGCGGTCAGAGGGAGATCAGCTCGCTTTGCTTCGAGCGCTCGAGAGCCTATCGGTCGACCGCATGTTGACCGACGTGACGACGCTCAGCAGTCCCGCGTTCAACGGCCGCCAAACAGGAACCGCGGACGATGCCAGCTCAGCGAAGTGGATCGCCGATCAATTTCTTGCTTCCGGCCTCTCATTGGCACAGATCCGCGTCGACCCAACCGGCTCTCTGTTACGGGGCCGTGGACAGGGGACCGGATTGATGACGACAGTGGTCACGGTACCGAAAATTGTACCGGACCCCTTGCTCCGTATTTCAACAGGCAGCGACTCGCTTGCCAAGCAGCTCGGGACAGACTATCTCCCTATCCTTGATTCACCCTCCGCCGAGGTACGCGGGCCGATTGTGTTTGTCGGATATGGAATCGTTGACCCGACGCAAGGCCTCGACGACTACGAAGGGGTCGATACCACCAACGCCATCGTACTGTTTCTCCGTGGCAAACCTACACACTATAAGGGAGTTGTCGGTCATGCAGACAAGGTGCGCCTTGCACGCCAGAAAGGCGCCCTCGGGTATTTCACGGCCACAGGACCAGTGCTGAGCGCCTATGAGGCGCGGCGCGGGGTCACGGGAGAACCCAATGCCTTTTACGGACACTCTTCCCCTTCAGAAACGCTCCCAGGAGCCTGGATCAGTACCACTCTGGCCGAACAGATAGTTGCCGTTTCCGACCATGCCCAACCAAACAGGCTTCATGACTTGCAAGAGACTCTGAATCGTTCCCCTGCCTCACAGTCGATCACCACTGGCCGGTACGGCTCTCTCGATTGGCAAACTCGCGCAGAGGAAGGCATCCTCATGAACGTGCTCGCCTTCTTGCGCGGGAACGATCCGGAGAAGACACAGGAGATCCTCGTGATCGGCGCGCATCGTGACCACTTCGGACGACAGGCCGGCTTGCTGTTTCCCGGTGCCGATGATAACGCCTCCGGCACGGCAGTCATGTTGGAAGTCGCCCGCGCATTGGCCAGGGCAAGCGCAAAGAGCAAGCGAACAATTTTGTTTGTCTCCTTTAGCGGAGAAGAACAGGGACTCGTCGGATCTCGACTCTATCTGGAACGGTCGGTCCCGTTGATCGGCTCGACCAAAGCCATGATCAACATCGACCATGCGGGAATCGGAAACGGAAGGCTGACGATCGGGGTGACGGGATTCGAGCAGCGTGTGGCGCTCGAAGCGGGACAGGCAGTTGGGATCGCAGACAAGCTCGATCTCTTTGAATTCTTTCCCGGCGGAGATCACGTCCCGTTCAAGGAGGCTGGTGTCCCGACGGTCACTATTGTAAGCGGCGGGATTCATCCGCACTTTCACCGGCCAAGCGATCGCGCCGACACGCTCAGTACGGACATCCTTCAAACCGCTGCCCGCTATATGCTCGCTCTCACCTGGCAACTGGCAAATGCGCCTTAGCAAGAAAAATTATTGCGAACCGCAATTTGAGAAACCGACTGTCAACAGGCTTGGGAGTTGAAGAGACCGTCTCGCAGGATACTCAAATGGGTACCCTGTTATGGGATATCGTCGAGGATGTTTGATTGGATTGATGGCAAGGGCGCGGTTTGGCGGGGAGGACTGGGAAGGACGAGAGGCGAACCAACCTGATTGGCCCCTTGAATGAGTCCGATCGAAAGTTGTGGACCGAGCGTATTGATGGCCCCGCTCCAGGCCTGACCGGTCGTGGGGTTCCGGAAATTGAACGATTCGAAATTATTCCCCGGGGTGTACAGAAAACCCTGCGTACCCTGATTGTCAATATAGAGATTCCCTGGACCGGGCAGCGTGAACAACGGTGTGACCCCACCATCGAATGAACGAACGCTGGAGATGGTTTGGCCCCACACTCGCGAGTCTACCAATGGGAGCACGAACAGGAACAGGAAGAGCACAGCGATGACCGGATAACATATCACCGACAAGCTCTCGATACCCAGGACCCGGTTGCCTTGAAATCTCATTGCACTTAGTTCATGACAGACTCTCATGGAATCATTATAGTACGAATGAACATTTCCTGTCGATCATAAGGGGGCATTATGGAGCATGGTATCGGAACACATAGATGGTGGCACACATGTCGCTATGCCGTCTACCTCAGCCTGATCTTATCACCTGGGATCAGTTGGGGGCTGGAGATCGGGAAGACTCCGCCTGAAGAACGACGAGAAACCATCTCTCTCGCCGACGCAGCGCTTCAAGCGCTGAAGCAGAACTTGGACATCACGATCAGCCGCCAAACGAAGGAGAGCCGGCAGGCCGACATCACCGTCGAACAAGCCAGGTTCGACCCGACGTTAAGCGTCAACGGTCAGTTCAATCGAAGTGCGAGTCCACTCAATCGGCCTGTGTTGGGCGCGACCGGTGCCAACTTGACCAGGATTACTCTCTTTGATCAACGCACCCAATCTGTCACGTTGGACGCCACGACAAACCTCATGACCGGCGGCAACATCGACCTCAACTATAGCCCCTCGCGGACCAACGTGAACCAGAATCTTGCCGGCGGATTCCTATTCAACCCTTCCTATACAGGTGGTCTGGCACTCACCCTTACGCAACCGCTCCTCCGCAATGCCGGCATCGACGTCACGAAGACCTTCATTCGCGTCGCGCAGAACAATGCCATCGTGGAAGAACATGTCTTTCGCGATCGTGTCCTCACCGTCCTGGCAACGGTGGAACAAACCTATTGGGAAGTCGTCTTCGCCAATGAAAATCTGAAAGTCGCAGAGGCAGCCCTGAAAGCTGCACAGGAACTCTTGGCCAGCAACCGCGCGAAGGCAAAGGCCGGCATCATGTCGATCGTCGATGTCTTGCAAGCCGAAGCGGCCGTCGCCTCACGTGTCGAGCAAGTCCTGGTTGCGGATAAAACGATTCGAGACCAGGAAGATCAGCTGCGCAGATTGCTCAATCCCGGAGAAGAAGATCTGCGTCACGACCTGCGCTTGACTCTGCTCGACCAACCGGTTGTGACTCTCGAACCCATCAGCCTGGAGGAAGCCATCGACACGGCCATCGAGCGGCGTCCGGAAATCGTCCAAGCGAAGAAGAACCTGGAATCGAGTGATCTCAATACACAATTTTCCAAGAATCAGCTGCTTCCCACTCTATCGTTCCAAGGCACGATGGGACTTGCGGGATTGGGAAAAGATTACGGTGACTCCGTAAGCCGAAACTTCGGCGGCGATTTCTATAATTATGGTGCGGGCCTCGTCTTGAGTTACCCTCTCGGCAACCGCTCAGCCTGGAGTACGTATAACAAACGGCAACTGGAGGCGAAGAACGCCGAAGCATCTCTCGTCAGCGTACGACAGCAAATCATCGTGGGAGTCCGCGAAGCAGTCAGACGCGTTCAGACGGATTTCAAGCGGATTGAAACAACACGATCGGCGAGAATCATGGCCGAGAAACAATTGCAGGCTGAGCAAGAGCGTCTGAAGGTGGGACTGAGCACGACTCGCTTTGTCCTCGATTTCCAACGCGACCTCGCGACGGCCCAAGGGAACGAGTTGCGCGCCACGGTGGACTACAATAAATCACTCTCCAATCTCGCGCGGCACAAAGCCACCACACTTGACCGTTATAATCTCCAGTTGAACTAGCCCGCATTGTTCATGAAGCTTCTGCTACAAGCGTGGAGACGCGGCTGTGCCGGGCAGTGTCGCCGCTCAGCCCTTCGACATACTGCACGAGTATGCCTCAGGACTTCACATCTCCGAGTGCCCGTCTCGCTTCGCATCTGTACGCTTTCGCGACGAACCTTCATGAATAATGAGGGCTAACCTCCATGACGGCGCCCGAGCCCGGTCCGCACGCGACACCGGCTCAGGCCGAAGAATGGGGAGCAGCCCTCGCGCTGCTCCCTGTTGCCGCAACGCTCGCCTTCTACGCCCTTCCCGCCTCCTTCCAAGAACAGACGCTGGTTTTGTTCATACCCCAAATCCTTGCCTACCTCACCTTAGGCTTTTGGGCTGCGCACAACCGCGATATCATATCTCGTCTGGGGCTGGAGAAAGGGAACGTACGGAATGGCCTACGCTGGGGACTGCTGACAGGCCTGCTTTCCGGCTGCCTGAATTCGTTCGTGATTCTCTCGGTCTATCCGCATCTAGGCTATAACATCAGTTTCCTCAAGACCACGCCGCATGGCCGACTCCCCCTCTTGGTCATGATCCCCTGGTTCATCTGCGGCATCGCCCTCTTCGTAGAACTGAATTTTCGCGGATTTCTCCTCGGACGGCTGGCCGCACTTGAATCTGGGCTATGGAAGTCCGGCTTGACCCGACGCCTCTCGCCTATTGCTATCATCACCTGCGCACTGATATTTGCTTTCGACCCCTTCATGGTGAATACTTTCCATCACCTTCATTGGATCGCCCTATGGGACGGTCTCATCTGGGGAGTCATTTACCTGCGCACACGTAATCTCTACATCACGATCTGCGCGCATGCGGTCGAAGTCATTGTGATGTATAGCGCCGTGAGAACGGCGATCGGATAACAATAGTTTCACTTTTCCATTGGCGATTGATTTATTGAAATCACTCAATGATCCAACGGTTCAATTTCAATGAATCCCTCCTTCTCCAGTTACCTCGTCAACGATGTCTTCGGTGACCCAGGAGTCTATGTGGAGGTCCGCTGGTCGAAGCGGGCTCTGCTGTTTGACCTAGGCCACAATGACAGGCTGGGACCGACGAGGCTCCTGCGTGCGAACGATATATTCATTTCCCACACGCACTTGGACCACTTCATCGGGTTCGATGCAGTCCTGCGAGTGGCCTTGGGGCGAGGCAAGACCGTCCGACTATCAGGCCCTCCTGGATTAATCAACAATGTGCAGGGCAAATTGCAGGGCTACACATGGAATCTGGTCGATGGCTCTCCACTGACCTTCGACGTCCAGGAGTTTCACCCCCAGGAAATCCGGAGGGCACTTTTCCTCGCAACCGACGGGTTCCGCCAGCTTGAACAACCGCTTCTCCCTCTCGTGCCGGAAGCAGCCACAGGCCAATTCACAGTCCTCAACGATCCCATGTTCACCGTGAGCGCGGTCTCCTTGAATCATCGCGTTCCCTCGTTTGCCTATTGCCTGGAGGAACCGTTCCACATCAATGTGAACAAGCAGAAGCTCCACGAGGCGGACCTGCCGGTCGGTTCCTGGATCAATGACGTGAAACAGTATATCTGGCAGGGTCAGCCTGATGAATTCCGCTTCACGGCCACACTCTATGATGAGCACCACCGCGAGGAGCGGGAGCTTATTTTGGGCGAAATCAAACAACGATTCTGCACCATCTCACGCGGGCAAAAGATCGTCTACGTCGTCGATGCTCGGTTCGATGAAGAGAATGAAGCGAAAATCATTTCCCTCGCTCGCAGCGCGGACGCGCTCTACTGCGAATCCCCCTATCTGGACGTTGATGCCGAGAAAGCCCGCAACCGGTATCATCTGACAGCCAGACAGGCCGGCCTCATGGCACGCCGAGCCCAGGTGCGCGACTTGGTTGTTTTTCATTTCTCGCCACGGTATACCGGGCAGGGCGAGGCCTTGAAGCGGGAAGCGATGGAAGCGTTTCAAGGAACCTGAGGAGGACGCAACGTGAACGATTTTGTGAAGTATGTCATATACTTTCTACTGGGGGGGACCATCGTGAGTGTCTCCACCTACCTCGGGTCCCAAGGCAAATCGTTCCTCGCCGCCTTTGCCAGCACCTTTCCCGCCATTACCGGCGCCACGTTCATCCTGATCTATCTGAACGGGGGCAGCGACGCGATCGTCAGTTACGCGAAACACTTGCTGTGGTTCGTCCCACCCTGGATGGTGTACGTCGTT
>Ga0137370_10000218_pt1 | contig 21542 bp, 18 predicted proteins | sample SagtaG_11_FD_104920 | JGI IMG/M metagenome (GOLD analysis project Ga0137370, IMG submission 104920) | Vadose zone soil microbial communities from Sagehorn Ranch, Mendocino, California, USA - Sage1_R_20_16 metaG | ecosystem: Environmental > Terrestrial > Soil > Vadose zone | place: USA... | reverse complement strand
GACGCCGAACAGATCGAGTCGGTGCTTGACTCCGGCCGCCGCTCCGCTGAGGGCGAAAACGAACGTGCCGGCGAGTTCGAGCACCAGTAGCGTGCCCGCCGCGTATGCCTTGAAGCCGGCCAGCGTGTGCAGGACTTGTTCAGCGCTCGACGTCGGGATCATCGCTGGATACGGGACCGCATCCTCTCACCCCCATGCGAATCGTGCCGAGGACCGCCTCGCGCGGCCCGTAGTAGACAGCCGCCAATGTGCCGTCCTGACGTGCCCTACCAAACCACCAGCTCGTACCGCTGAGGGTCCAGCTGCCGACCCTCATCCGGTGCGGCGGGTCGCAAGGCACCGCGTCGACATACAGTTCGGACCCGCGCTGCCTCCACATCGATGGGTGTCGAGTCATAATTGTCTGAGCTGCGTCTAGCGATTCTACCGAACCATTGGCGAATCGCCTGCCACGGGGGAACCCTTTTCTGGAGCGAGATGGTCGGCCATTCGAGGGTGGCAGACCAGCCAGAACCTATAGGCTACATCGCCGTGTGGGAGCAAAGCGCATGCCGATAGGCCAAGCGTTCGGACGTGAAGTAGCACCCCAGGAAGCTAGAATATGCATCAACTTGGTGCAACTGCACCAGGTTGGTGCAAGGCATTGCTCTGGCGCCGTTGAACACGATGAAGTGGTCGATGGTGCAGCTCGATGAGGAGGGATTCCACCCAAGACGCCTCTTCAGATGAACGGGAACAACAGTTACGTGCAAAAATGAGGCAGCTCGTTTCTTGACACAGCGTGTGCTCGGCGGACTGCGACACATTAATCACCGGACCTGCGGGTTCGCGCCGGGAGAGGAAGCCGTCAGGCATCGGCAGCTGCGGCCATCGGCGGGCGCTCCGACTGCTGAGTGCCGCTATGTGAGCGGACTCTTCGAGCGGGTTTCTATCGGAATCACCGTTGACATATCATCTCAGGCTTGAAGGCAAACAGGAGGACGTGATGAACTGCTGCGGCGACGCGTTAACGCGACGGCAGTGGATGACAAGCGCATTGCTCACCTCGGCCGGCGTCGCGCTTGCCGGATGCGCCCAGACGCGAGCCGACGCCCCGCCGGCCAGTACCGCTGACGCCCCTCGATCCGCGGCCAAGACGCTTCTCGCAGAGAACGTCTCGGTCGACGTGCACAGCCACGCCGGCGCCACGGGAGTGGTCTCGCGGAATGCTCCGAACGACGATCTGGCTCGCGGCATGCGGGCCGGTCGCATCGCGATCGTGTGCCTGGCCGACGTTCCCGACGCTCCCATTCTTGGCCGCAACCCTAACAATGTCCTTGCGGCGCTACGCCAGCCGGCGCCAGGCGAACTCTACCGGTACCACCTTGACCGACTCGCGTGGATAGACGAGCTCAGCGTGCGTCACGGTGTCCGCCGGGTGCTGACCGTCTCCGATCTCAGGGCCGCCCACGCCGCGGGTCAGCCGGCGATCATCCTCGACATCGAGGGCCTCGACTTCCTCGAGCGGAAGCTCGAGCGGCTGGAGGAGTCACACCGGCGCGGCGTGCGCCATATGCAACTCGTGCACTACACACCGAACGACATTGGCGACTTCCAGACCGGCGCGGTTGTCCATAACGGCTTGACACCGTTCGGCGCCGAGGTAATCCAGGCGTGCAATCGGCTTGGTCTCGTCGTCGACGTGGCGCACGCGACCGCGGACATGGTCAAGCAGGCGGTCAAGGTCTCGACCAAGCCTCTGCTGCTCTCGCACACGGCGCTTCGCGGTTCCAAGGCGCAGGGCTCGACGCCCCTGACCGAGCGGCAAGTCACGCCGGACCACGCCCGAGCGATCGCCGACACGGGCGGTTCGATCGGCATCTGGCACTTCTTCCCGAGCCTTGAGCGATACGTGGACGGCCTCAAGGAGATGGCGGACGTCGTGGGCGTGGACCACGTCAGCATCGGCACCGATCAGCAGCCGAATCCGGGCGTGGTCCAGGAGTACGGCACCTTCATGCGGCTGGTGGATGCGATGCTGAGCGGCGGATTCACGCCCACCGATGCCGCGAAGATCGTCGGCGGCAATTATCTACGCATCTTCGCTGCGTCTTCCAGCTAGGCCTAGGCGACTAGTGATGGCGAGCTCGGAGTGTCGACTTTGCACCGTAATACCAACTCAATGCGTACGATGGGGTGCGAAAGGGTAGAACGCGTGGAGGAGTATTACGTGGTCCATTCAGCCGCGCGGAACGAAGCACTGGCCTATCTCGGAAATCCCGGGTAAACAGTCACAACGGAGGTGACGTGATGGCGCAATGGACACGTCGGCAGGTTCTGGCTCAGATGGGTCTCGCAGCCGCGGCGGTGCACACCCTCGATCCACACGAGCTCTGCTGTACCGTGGCCGCCCACGCCCAGACGGCGGACAAGGAGCTCTTCGAGCTCAAGAAGGTCGGCGACGGCGTCTACGGCGCCATCGCGGCCACCCGCTATAAGGTCAACTGCAACGCCGCGGTGATCATGACCGACGACGGCGTGGTCGTCGTCGACTCGCACTCCAAGCCTTCGGCCTCGCGCGCCATGTACGCGCAGCTCCAGGGGATCACCAAGAAGCCCGTCCTCAAGGTCATCAACACGCACTTCCATTGGGACCACTGGCAGGGCAACGAATCGTACGCGGCGACGAACCCGAAGGTGGAGATCATCGCCTCCCAGGCGACGAAAGAAAACCTGACCAAGCCCGACGCGGGCGTGGGCGGCGTGCCCTACATCGAAAAACAGCTCGCGGCGCTGCCCGGCGAGATCGAAAAGCTGAAGACCGACATTCAGAAGGAAAGGGACCTCGAGAGGAAGAAGAACCTCGAGTCCAATCTGCAGCAGGCCGAGTCCTTTATGGAGGAGCTCAAGCGGATTAAACCGACGCTGCCGACGCGGACGGTCACCACCATGGTGACCCTGAAGGAGCACGGCCGCGAGATCCAGCTGCACGTGCTGGGTCGCGCCCACACGAACGGCGACCTCTTCGTCTACCTGCCGAAGGAAAAGATCGTCGCCACCGGCGACGCGCTGATCGACTGGATGCCGTTCATGAACGACGGTTACCCGGAAGACTGGATCCACACGCTGACCGCCCTCGAGAAGCTCGACTTCACCTCCATCGTGCCCGGGCACGGCGAGGTGCGGCCCAAGAGCCATCTCGCGTTCTTCCGCGGATACTTCATCGATCTCATCGCCGCCGTGAAGAAGGCGTCGGCCGAGGGCGCCACCCTGGCCGAGATGCAGAGCAAGATCGGTGATCAGCTGGCGGCGAAGTACGAGGCGGGGTTTTCGAAGTATCCGCTCGGGCGCTATCGCGACCGCATCGGACAAAACGTCGAGATGATCCACAAGAAGGTGGTCCAGAAGGCCTGAGGGGCCCATGGCGACCACGTACTGATCCTAGCGCTCCTCGCGCTTCCACCGGACGGCCCCGCCGGGAGATATGGATAGAGTTGCTCACGCGTGTAACAATTGCCACCGAGGAGATGCCGATGCGCGTGATCGACATGGAATGCAACGTTCCGAAGCGAGCGTCGGTGGACGAAGCAGCGTCCGCTGCCAGCGCGTCGGCGGCGGCGAGCGACCGCCCCGCCGGCTACGGCATGGCGAACTACGACCGTATCTTTCGGTCCCGCGGCGAGGGCGCGCAGGTCGGATCGAAGGCGGAGCTCGACGCGTACGTCGGGATGCTCGAGCGCGTCGGCGTGGTGCGTGCGGTGCCGTTCGGCGCTACGAACGACGAAGTCGCCGCGCTCCTGCGAGACTATCCCGACCGGTTCATCGGCCTCGCTCGCATCAGCGCGTTCCTCGGCATGCGCGGCGTGCGGGAGCTCGAGCACCGCGTGCGGGAGGAGCGGTTCCACGCGCTCGGGGTCTCGGCGCTGGTGGACGGGATCCCCGCGAGCGATCGGCGCTTCTATCCGCTCTACACGAAGGCCGCGGAGCTGGAGATTCCCGTCCGCATCTATTGCGCGATGAACTACGCGACCGACCGGCCGTACGACCTCGGCCACCCGCGGCACCTCGACCAGGTCGCGATCGACTTCCCGGAGCTCGCCATCATCGGCGGGCTCGGCGGCTGGCCGTGGGTGAACGAGATGGTCGCCCTCGTGCGCCGTCACCCGAAGCTGTACCTCGACACGTCGGCGCACCGTCCGAGATACCTTGGCCAGCCGGGGTCCGGCTGGGAGATGCTGATGCAGCTCGGCAACACGCTCATCCAGGACAAGGTCCTGGTCGGTCTCTCGACCGGCCTCATCGGGCAGACGTACGAAACGCTGATCGCCGAATACCTGGCGCTGCCGCTGAAGGACGCCGTGAAGGAGAAGTGGCTCTACGGCAACGCCGCGCGCCTCTTCGGCATTACGTAGCCGGGCGCTCGCCCCCGTACGCGACGCTCGGACCGATCCGGCTGTCCTCGAAGATCAGCTTGGCGCGCGACGCCACGGCGCGCTTCCAGTTCGCGAGCGCCGTTTGCGTGAACTCGCCGTCGGGCCGGCGCTCGTCTTCGAAGTTGCCGGACGTGTCCTCGCCCCGCACGAGCATCGCCGGCTGGCGGAACTTCGCGGGCTTCGCCCACGTCGGCACCATCTCGACGAGGAGCAGGAACCGGCGGTCGGGGCCGAAGTTCGTGGCCGAGCCGTGGATGAGCGAGTTGTCGAACATCGCCATCTCGCCCGGCGCGAGCGCGAAATCGACGGCTCTGGACTCGTCGAACTCCTCGACGATGTACTGACCGCGCGCGAGGATGCTCTTCGGGTCATCGCTCTCTTCGTGACGCAGGACGCCCCAGCGGTGCGAGCCGGGGATCCCGCGCAGGCAGCCCTGGGTCGGCCCGCAGTCCGAGAGCGCGAGCGCGCCCAGCACAACAGGTATGGGCGCGCCGTACGCCGAGTCCTGGTGCCACCCGGCGAACGTCTGGCCGTCCGCGTTCTTCACGCGCCAAGCCATGCTCCAGCAGCGGAGGTTCGGTCCGATCAGGTCTTCGAAGATGTCGAGGACGTGCGGGTCCTCCGCGAGCTCCAGCACCCAGGGGCAGAGCAGGTGCGATTTCGTCTTCATCTTCTTGATGTCGGCGGCGAAGCGCGCCTCGATCGACTCGAAGCGCGCGCGAAGGTCGCGCGCCCGGTCGGCGCTGATCGCGCGGACCGGCGTGAGGAAGCCGTCCTCCTGGAACGAGTGCATCTGCGCCTCGGTCAACACGTTCGGCATCGGCTCACGCCTCCGCTTCGACGAGGATCGGGGTGTCCTGCGCCGGCTTGTAGCCCATGTGCGCCGGGAAGTCCGGACCGAGCGGCCACGGCTCCGGGAACTTCAGCCACAGACGCAGCATGTGACGCTTCTGGTGCGGCTCGGGTCCGTCGACGAACTCTGTGCGCGAGTGGAGCACCGTGTAGTTGTTGATGAACTGGATGTCGCCGGGCTGGAGGTCCATGTCGAGCCGCAGGTCCGCGCGCCGCGTCTGCTCGTCGAGGTAGCCGAGCGCCGCCTTCTCGAGCGTCGTGAGCGGGACGTCACGCTTTACCGCGCCAGCGTTGATCTGGTTCCGGATGTAGCGGCAGCTGACGACACCGTCCTTCTGCCCGAACACCGGAATCGGCCGGTCGGACACACCGCGCTCCGTGAGCGCGGCCTCGCGCCGGATATAATAGAAGCCGTTGTACAGCAGGCCGAGATACTCCGGGTGGTGCGCGAGGACCTCGTTGTGCACGGTCACGGAGCTCACGAGGCTGCTGATGCCGCCATGGAGCGAGCGCCGGAGGCACAGCAGCCCGACGAGATCACCCGCGTCGGTGTGATACGGCAGGTACGCGTTCGTCTCGTATCCGCGCACGTCGATGTTCCCGTACGCGCGACCCTGGTCGTAGACGTGGCCGAGCAGATCGCCCTGGGGGTTCTGGTAGAGCGGCGCGCCGAGATAGCGGCCGAGACCCCAGAACATGAGCCCGACGTCGTCGTCACGGTAGCGCGTCACCGGCAACCCGCGCACGACGACGAACCCGCGCCCGCGGTACACCTCGTCGAGCACGCGCTCGAGACGCGCGCGCAGCACGGTGAGCGGGAACTGCTCACGGGTGATCGCCGGGAGCGGCAGGCCGCTCGCCTTGGCGGTGGCGAGCGCGCGGTCGACGTCCGCGATCTCCGCGTCGTCGAGCGTCATGATCCACGAGCTGTCGTTCGCGAAGTCGCTGCCGCGCCACGCCTTCGGACCCGTGACCGTCTTCATCAGCACCGTCGTCATGTCGGCTTGCCCCCGCGTCATCCTACCACGGCGGCGTCAGTTCACTGCTGCGTGGGATCGAGCGCATCGCGCACTCCGTCGCCGAGAACGTTCAGCGCCATCACGATGGCGAAGATCAGGAGTCCCGGATAGAGCGCCATCCACGGAGCCTGGGACAGATAGCGCTGCGCCGCATTCAACATGCTACCCCACGACGGCGCCGGCGGCTGTTGGCCGAGGCCGAGGAACGACAGGCTGGCCTCGGCGATGATCGCGGCAGCCACGGTGATGCTCGACTGGATCAGGAGCGGCGGCACCATGTTCGGCAGGATGTGCCGCACGGCGACCCGGAGGGCCGAGCAGCCGAGCGCCCGGGCCGACTCGACGTACTCCTCGGTCTTGATCGTGAGGACCGTGCCCCGCGCCAGGCGCAGGAACGTCGGCAGCGCCGCGATCCCGATCGCGATCATCGCGTTGACGAGGCTCGGTCCGAGGAACGCCGCCAGCGCGATCGCGACGATCAGGAACGGGATGGCGAGCATCGCATCCGTGATCCGCATGATGAGCCCGTCGATCCAGCCGCCGGCGTAGCCGGAGAGCAGCCCGAGCGGCACGCTCACCGCGAGCGCGATCGTGACGGGAACGACGCCGGCCAGCAGCGATGCGCGCGCGCCCCAGACCAGCCGCGAAAGCACGTCGCGGCCGACCTCGTCGGTGCCGAGCACGTGCGCCGGCGACGGCGCTTTTCGGACGGCGCGATAGTCCGTCGCGAGCGGGTCGTACGGCGCGACGTACGCGGCTGCGATCGCGATGGCGATGAACGCCAGCACCACGACCGCGGCGCTCAGCGCGGCCGGACGCCGCAGCACACGCCGCACGACGTGCGGCCGGTGCGCCTCGGCGATATCCGCGGTCGCGCCGGCGGCGACGGCCCGGGTCACGCTGACCCCCGCATCCGCGGGTTCGCCAGGAAGTAGAGGACGTCGGCGACGAGGTTGAGCAGCACGTAGAGGCCCGCGGACACGAGCACGACCCCCTGCACCACCGCGTAGTCGCGGTTGAACACGCCGTCGACGAGCAGCTTGCCGAAGCCGGGAATCGCGAAGATCTGCTCGGTCAGCACCGCGCCGGAGAGCAGGCGGCCGAACTCGATGGCGCCGAGCGTGATGACCGGGATCAGCGCGTTGCGCATCGCGTGCTTCAGCACGACGAGCCGCTCCGGAACGCTCTTGGCCCGGGCGGTCCGCACGTAATCGGCGTTGAGCGTCTGGAGCATCGCCCCGCGCGTGTGGCGCATCATCACGCCGGCCACGCCGGTCCCGAGCACGAACGACGGCAGCAGGAGTGTCGTGAGATTGCGGCGGAGATCTTCCCACGGCGGCACGTAGCCCGACGCCGGCAGCCAGCCGAGCTGCACCGCGAAGAGGAGGATCAGCATGATACCGAGCCAGAAGTGCGGCACCGACAGCCCGGACAGGGCGACGAGGTTCGCGGTGACGTCGACCGGCGTGCCGCGGTACGTCGCGGACAGCACGCCGGCCGGCAGCCCGATCGCGAGCGCGATCGCCATCGAGAACACGGCGAGCTCGAGGGTGACAGGCAGCTTCGAGGCCAGCAGCTCGCGCACAGGGATGCGGCTGCGCAGCGACTCACCGAAGTCGCCGCGCAGCACCCGGCCGATCCAGAGCCCGTACTGCACGACGAACGGCTGATCGAGGGCGTACTTCGCGCGGATCGCCTGGATCGCCGCCGGATCGTTCTCCTCCCCGGCGAGCGCGATCGCCGCGTCGCCGGGAAGCAGCTGCTGGAGCGTGAAGATCAGCACCGACACGAAGAATAGCGTCGGCACCAGCACGACCAGGCGCTGGGCGATGTACCGTCCGAGCTTCACGGACTACTGGAGCTTCAGGCCCTTGAGACGGATGATCCCATCCGGGTACGGCGTGAAGCCCTGGACGCTTTTGGTGTAGCCGGTGAACACGCGGCGGTGCCAGAGGTACAGGCGCGGGACGTCGCGCAGGATGATCTCCGTCGCCTGGTCGTAGAGCTTCTTGCGCTCCGCGGGCGCGCTCACCTGGCGCGCCTTCGTGAGGATCCCGTCGACCGCCTCGTTGCAGTAGTGGCCGTCGTTCTGCGCGCCCTTGCAGGTGGTGAAGCTGAAGACGTTGCCGTCCGGATCGGGCCGGCCGCTCCAGAACGTGAAGTACGCCTCGAAGTCGCCCTTTCGGGCCGACTGGAGCATCGTGACGTTCTCCTGCGTCTGCAGATTCACGGTGATCCCAGCCTCGCCGAGCATCGCCTGGATGAGCTGCGCCGCCTCCTGTCGGTCACGCTCCGGCGGCAGGGTGAGCGTGAACGTGAGGTTCGGCTGCCCGGCCTGCTGCAGCAGCTGCTTTGCGCGCGCGACATCGCGCTTCCGGACGGGCAGCTTCGCGTTGTAATAGGGGTTGCCCGGACTCACCCACTGGTTCCCCGGGATGTACTCGTCGTTGAAGACCGCGCTCACGAGCGCCTCGCGGTCGATCGCGAGGTCCAGCGCCTGTCGGACGCGGACTTCCGCGAACACCTTGCTCTTCGGCCCGTTCGCTACGTTGAGCGGAATCATCTGGTAGCCGAGCTCGGGGACGCCGACGACGGCGAGGCGGTCGTCGCCGCGGATCTGCGCGAGGTCGCTCGGCGAAACGCGCTCGATGATGTGCAGGTCGCCGGACCGCAGGCTCGCCACGCGCGCCGTCGAGTCCAGGATCGGCACGAACTCCACGCGGTCGATGTGGACGGCACCCTTGTCCCAGTAGTCGGCGAACCGCTCGAATACGATCCGCCCCTGGGCGACGCGCTCGACGAACCGGTACGGCCCGGTGCACACCGGCCGCGTGCCGAGCTTGTCGCCGAGCTCCCTCGCGGCCTTCGGCGAGACCATCATCCCGGCGCGATCGGTCAGCGCCGCGAGCAGCGGGACGAGCGGCCGCGCGAGGTTGAGGCGGACCGTGAGGTCGTCGATGACGTCGACGCTCGTGATGTCGCCGATCTCGCTCTTCCGGAACGAGCCCGGCATCGTGAGGTGCCGCTCGATGTTGAAGCGGACGGCCGCGGCGTTGAGCGGCTCTCCGTCGTGGAACTTCACGCCGGGTCGCAGCTTGATGACGACCGATTTGTTGTCCCGAGCCCACTCGTGGCCGGTCGCGAGCTGCGGGACGATCTTGAGCTCGGGCGTGACGTCGAAGAGCTTGTCGCACAGCGCCGCGAAGACCAGGCGGCCGGTGTACGCGCGGCTGATGGTCGGATCGAGCGCGTCGGGTTCGTCGTTGAGCCCGATGCGGAGCACGGACTGCGCGGACGCCGCGCCGGGGGGCACCAGCGCGAGCGCTCCGGTGAGGGCGAGCATGGCGATGGTGAACACGATGCGCATCGATCGACTCATGGCTGTCACGTCTTCTCAGTCGTTGGGGTTCAGCGTTGCACGGCCGTCGACGGCGACGGCGCCACCACCGGCGCGCCGGACGATCAGCGGGTTGACCTCGAGATCGACGAGCTGCGGACCCAAGGCCGCGGCGAGCCACGAGACCCGCACGACGACGTCGACGACGGCGTCGACGTCGAGCGGCGGGCGTCCGCGCGCGCCATGGAAGAGGGGCGCGACCCGCAGCGAATCGAGCATGGCACGGGCACGCCCGGCATCCACCGGCGCGGCCGCGAGCGCGACGTCCTTCAGGATCTCGACGGCGACACCGCCGAGGCCGACGAGCACGACGGCGCCGAAGTGCGGGTCGCGCCGCGCGCCGACGATGACTTCGGCCTCGCCGGCGACGGTCTCCTGTACGACGAACCCCTCGATGGCGGCGTCCGGTACCGCACGGGCGACGGCGGCCGCCATCTCGTGCGCCGCGGCGACGACGGCCGCGCGCGACGCGAGTCCGAGGCGGACGCCGCCGACGTCGCTCTTGTGCACGATCTGGCGCGAGACGATCTTGAGCACGACAGGAAAGCCGAGGCGGTCAGCGACGTCGGCGGCCGCCTCGGGGGTCGCCCTCACCGCGGCGCGCGCGACGGGCACGCCATATCGTTCGAGCAGCCCCGCCACCTCCGCCGGCGCAAGCGGGCCCGCCGCCAGCGGCGCGACGCGCCCGTCCGGCACGCCCGCAGGTCTCGCGGCGGGCGCGGGCGCCACGCCGCGGCGAGCGTCGTGCTCGGCGACGAGCGCGAGCACGCGGACGGAATCTTCGAAGCGGTCGAAGTACGGCAGGCCGACGTCACGAAGCGCCTGGCGCGGTCCGTCGGCCGCGGGCCCCGGCGTCAGGGTGACGAACACCGGCTTGTCCGACGCCAGTGCCGCCGTCCCGATGAGTTTCGTGCGCTGCGGAAAGAACGGCATGGACGTCAGCACCGCGAGCCCGTAGGCCACGTCCGGGTCGTCGAAGAGGAGCCGCGCGACGTCGCCCGCGATCTCGACGTCCTCCGGCACCGTCCGGCCACCGAGGTCGACCGGATTCGCCGCCTGCGCGGGGAGCAGGAACCGCTCGAGCCCGGCGCGCGTCGGCGCCGACAGCGCGGCCAGCGACAGTCCCAGCTCCGTGATCCGGTCGGACGCGATGCCGGCGGCGCCGCCCGACGACGAGAGAATCGCGACGCCGCCGCGTCGCGGCTTGCGATGGCGCGTCAGGAAGTGGGCCGCGCGCACCATGTCGTCGGGATCGCGGGCGAGCACCGCGCCTTCGTCGCGGCACACCGCCTCGAAGACGTCGAAGGCGCCGGCGAGACTCGCGGTATGCGACCGCGCGGCCTGAACGCCCGCGGCCGTGCGTCCGGTCTTCACGACGAGCACCGGCTTGCCGGCGTGCCGCGCGGCCGCGAGCGAACGGCGGAACCGCGCGCCGTTCAGCAGCCCCTCGACGTACACGCAGATCGCCTCGGTCTCCGTCTCGTCCACGAGGTAGTCGACGACGTCGCAAATCTCGAGATCGGCCTGGTTGCCGAGCGAGACGCACGCGCGGAAGCCGATGCCGTCGCCGCCGGCGCGATCGAAGATCGAGACCATCAGCGCCCCGCTCTGGCTCACGAGGCCGATCGCGCCGTCGCGCAGCCGGTCGGTGTCGAGGACGACGGACGAGCACAGTGCCAGCCGGTGGTGCGGCACGATGAGACCCATGCAATTGGGTCCGACCAGCCGCATGCCCGTGCGGCGCGCGATCTCGACGAGCGCGACCTGGCGCGCCATGCCCGCCGCGCCCGCTTCGGCGAACCCGGTGGAGATGATCACGCAGCAGCCGACGCCCGCGTCGGCCGCCGCCGCGACGCTCGCCACGAGCGCATCGGCCGGGACCGCGAGGATCGCGACGTCCGCGGCAGCGGGCGCCACGCCGATCGTCGGATACGCGCGACGGCCGAGCACCTCGGCGCGGCGCGGATTGATCGGATAGATCTCGCCCGCAAACCCGTGCCGGACGAGGAAGTGCATGATGCGGCCGCCGAACTTGTCTTTGCTGTCGGACGCGCCGAAGACCGCGACCGCGCGCGGATGCAGGATGCGGCCGACGTCGATACGCGGTTGCGCACGCTCGCCGCGGAGCCGCGCGGCATGCAGAGACATCGCTGCGCTCCTTCAGGTCTGGCGTGTACGTTTCGCGAGCAGTGATCGGTGTTGCGACGTCGCGGCGGGACTATATCACAGCCGCGCCGAGCCGACCAGCGGGGCAGCCTCGCGACGCGTTGAGGGCGGCGAGGCGAGGGCCGGGATACGGGCGCTCGACCGCGCCCTTCCTTCGGCGCGCTGCCGGGAGGGTGCGTCGCCTTGACCCCATGAGACGGTCCGGCTACGGTCTGGCCTAGATCGCTGAGCCGGAGGAGAAACCCGATGGGCAGACTCGAGGGCAAGGTCGCGCTGATCAGCGGCGGTGCGCGCGGGCAAGGGGCAACCGAGGCGCGGTTATTCGTCCAAGAAGGCGCGGCTGTCGTGTTCGGCGACGTGCTGGATGAGGACGGGAAGAAGGTCGAGGCAAAGATCCGGGCCTCGGGGGGCCAGGCGACGTACGTGCGTCTGAACGTGACGCGCGAGGCGGACTGGCGGACGGCCGTCGCCACCGCGGTGACGACATACGGCAAGCTCAACGTGCTGGTCAACAACGCCGGGATTCTCTTCCGATCGAAGATCGAGGACACGACCGAAGCCGACTGGGATCGCATCATGGCGGTCAACGTCAAAGGCGTCTTCTTGGGTACGAAATGTGCGCTTCCGGCCATGCGGCAAGCCGGCGGCGGCTCCATCGTCAACATCTCCTCCACGGCGGGGCTGGTCGGGAGCCCTGGAGAGACCGCCGCGTACACTGCCACCAAGGGCGCGGTGCGACTCTTCACCAAGGCCACGGCCATCCAGCACGCCAAAGAGCATATCCGCTGCAACTCCGTTCACCCCGGGCCGATCGCGACCGACATGATCAAGGACATGCTGGAGAACCGGGCCGCCTGGGAGGCGCGTCTGCGGCGTCTTCCCATGGGACGTGTCGGAACGCCCGAGGAGGTGGCCTACGGCGTCCTGTACCTCGCGTCGGACGAATCGTCCTACGTGACGGGCAGCGAGCTGGTGATCGACGGCGGCACGACCGCCGAGTAATGCCGGTCTCCGGCGTCGCTTACAGCAGGACGGAGCGGCGGTTCAGGGGGAGGTCGTCGCCCGGCGCGCTCCGCCCCGGCGGTCGACCTGTCCTTCGCGAAAACCTCATCCCATCCGGTTGACGACGGCCGATGTCTCGCGATAAACGGGAGCGCTAGTTTAGTTTAGGAAACTGTAGACAACGGGTCGGAGGCAGGGCGGCCCGTGGCTCGGGGCCCACCGGACCCCGCGGCGGAAGGTGGGGGGAGCTCAGCCTGCGTAAGAGGAGAGCCATGGCAACGAAGAAAACCCAGTACGTCCTGGTGCCTGCTGCGGGCCTTACTGCGTCGTCGCAAAACCCGAAACAGATGCAGTTCTTCCAGACGCTGCATGCGACGTCCCTTGCTGCGGAGAAGATTCACAGCGTCTCGACCGAGAGCGGCGCCCTGCCGGTCAAGGTCCTCGACTCGATCGGCGAGACCAAACCGAAGCTCATCGAGGCGGCCCCCGAGGATCTCGCGGCGCTCAGGGCGAGTCACCCATCCGTACGCATCCTCCCGGTCGTGTATTTCCAGCCTGCCGTGATGAGGTACGAGATTGGGCCCCAGATCGGATTGACCGCCGCAAAGGCCAAGAAGGTGGCCAAGGCGGCCCGCGGGATCTCGATCACCATCACCTCCTCGAAAGGCGGCTCCCCGGTTGCCGGTGCCATGGTCGTGGCGTTCACCGACTTCGCTCAACGCGCCGGTGCGCAGGGAACGACCAACGCGCAGGGTCGCGTGACGCTGGCGCTCGGCGGTAACAGCCCGAAGATCGAGCGCCTCTACGTGTATCCCTCGTCCGGCTTTTGGCCAGGACTGCTCCGCAATCTGACCCTGAAGTCCGGCATGAAGGTTCCCGTGACCGCGATCGACCTTTCATACGTGGATTGCGTGCGATACTTCTATCCGGGTAACGATCTGGCGTTCGGGCTCGGCGTGACCGTCGGCGTCATCGATTCCGGCATCGCCACCAACCATGCGGGGCTCGTGGTGCAGGGCGGACAGAACACAGTTCCCGGAGAGAAGCCGGGAGACTATGGGGACAATGGCACCGAGGGACACGGGACCCACGTCGCCGGGATCATTGCCTCGCGTGGCACTCCGCCCAAGGGGATTCGCGGCGTCGCGCCGGGGGTGACGCTGCGAAGCTACCGGGTCTTTCCGCAGGGAGGGAATAGAGCCTCCAACTACGCGATCGCCAAGGCCATCGATGCGGGCGTCGCCGACAAGTGCGATCTCCTCAATATGAGCCTGGGCGGCGGCAGCCCGGATACGCTCACTGAGGAGGCGCTGACGGAGGCACACGACGCCGGGGTCGTGGTCTTTGCCGCGAACGGCAACGATGATCGTCAGCCGGTGAGCTTCCCGGCGGCGTTCAGCATATGCCAGGCGGTGTCGGCTATGGGGCGCAAGGGCGAATTTCCGAAAGACACCGAGCCCTATGGCGCCATCGCGTCTCCGTACGGAAAGGATAAGAAGAATTTCCTGGCCAGCTTCTCCAACATCGGCTCGGCGACGGATCTGACCGGTCCCGGCGTAGGTGTGATCTCGACCGTGCCTGCGGGATTCGGTGTGATGAGCGGGACGTCGATGGCGACCCCGGCCGAGACCGGCGCGGCGGCGCGCCTACTCGCCACACAAAAGAACGTCCTGTCGATGCCCCGTGACCAGAACCGCGCAGGCGCGATGATCACCGCCCTCGCCGGGGCCTGTAAGCGCCTGGGATTCGGGGCGATCTATGAAGGCAAGGGCATGATCAGGGGGTGAGCGCCCCGGTGCTATAGTGACCGGTATGAGTCGGTACATCCTGCGCTATAGCGGGTTGCAGTCGGCTCCGCCGGAGCATGTGCAAAGCATTCGCGCGACTCCCGGGCTGCGCGTACTCGATCAGTCACCCACGATGCTCCTGGTGGACGCGGACGAGTCCTCTCTGCGCGCGCGGCTCGAGCGAATGCCGGGATGGTCCATGCATCCCGAACAGAGTTATCCGCTTCCCGACACGCGCAAGAAGATCGAATAGAAGCACTGTCGGTTGGCGGCTTGCGCCTGGGCGAAGCGGCCGGTGCTGAGACACTTCGGGGCCGGTCGGGGCGCCTGCTAACCTCGACCTACCGGAATCGTGAACATGAACGTCGAGCCCTCGGCCACCAGGCTCTTTACCCAGATCCGACCACTGTGGATCTCCCACAAACTTCCGACATAGGGTGAGCCCTAGCCCGGTGCCTTCCACCTTCTTCACCGTGCCCGCCTGACGGAACTCCTCGAAGACCTTACTCTTGATCCTCCGGGGCGATGCCAATGCCGGTGTCGGTGACCGTAAATGAGGCCCAACGGGAAACCTTCGAAGAAAGCGAAGTCCTAAGGGATTGCGCCCCTGAACAGGTCCGACATCGGGGTGGCGGAGGCGGAACGAAGTGCCTGGTGATGTAGCTGTTGAAGTCAGCGGCTCCCGTTTGGCTCTTGCTCCGGTCGATGATGAGCGGGACACGAGTCGTTGCGTCCTCGACAGGAATTCGATTCCCCGAAGACAACGACGGCATAGATCCAAGCGCTGATGTGAGTCGTTGCGTGTTAGTATCGCGGCGATGAGACTTCGGGGCGGGAAGATTGATTGGGGCCAGATGGTTGTAAGCGCACCTGCTGGCTGGCACATCGGTGGTGCGTCGCAGACGAATAGCGCACTGACGACAAAGTAACTCCGCCCTTCCTGGCAGTTGTCCTCATGGAGATTGCTCCATGCGCGAGAAGAAACGCAGGAAAACCGCGCGGAAACGCGCCGCCTTCAAGAAGAAGCAGAAGAAGCGTCGCCTTCGTGCCGCCGGGCGTCTTCGTTAGGGGGCGGCATCCTCGGAGCAAATCGCGCCTCGAGTGGCACCGACTCGTGGCACTCGGCGTTCAAGTTGGTGAAATCACTACCCATGGGCTCGCCCTCTCAAGACCGAGACGCGGGTTCGAATCCCGCTGCGGCCACCAACTTATTGAACGCCTTCCAGCAGCTTCGGACTTCGTTCGCCTCGCGGGCGAGACGAATGTCAGGCCTCACGCTTGTCGTTGCGCTCATCCGTGGTCCTCCGTTCGTCGCTGCCGTGGCTTGAGCGCCTCGCCTGGAAAGCTAGACACCCGCGTCACCACGGACGCGTTGGCGCACCCGCGGAAGCTGCCCACCAGACGCAGGTTGCTCAAGGACCCGAATCCCGGGGGGGTCACGCTTCGTGCGCCCCCTTCAGGCTCTCGCCTCTCGTCGCTCCTTCGAATCCGGCCATTTGCTGGCCCAGCCTCACCAAGGCCAGCCCGAGCCGAACACGGAACGACCGTGCGGGAACGCTCCGAGCGCGGAGAAGGGCCTGCCTCGCCGCGCAGGCGTGCGCCTCGGCGAGCCGTTCCCTCACGAGAAACATCGCGAAGAACTCGTTGTAGTCCATCTCTGAGGCCTCCGTTGTTGTTTGCTCGGTTACCTCGAGCGGTGACTCTTGTTGCTAAGTGAAACATTAGTTTCAGAATAAGTCAACAGGCAGTGGCGGGCCCGGTCGCACGCGGAGATTGGCTTGGAAGCGGCGGCCTGGACGCGTTCAGCTCGCGTAGCGCTCGTCGACCGTTGCCGCGAACACGGCGACGCCGATGAGACCGAATATGCTGGCCACCCAGAACGGAGCGGCCGGCGCAACCTTCCAGAGCGCACCTCCGATGAACGCCGCCGGCGCGATGGCGACGCTTCGGATGAGGTAGTAGAGTCCGATCGACCGGGCCCGCAGTGTCGGGCGCACAAAATCGACAATCATGGCCTTGCGCGCGGGCTCGCCGACTTCGCGGAGGCCGCCGACGATGAAGGCGGCGATGAGCGTGACGAAATCGTGGGCGAGCACGACGGCCACCGGGAAGGCCGCGAACGCGACGAACGTGGCGATGACGAACGGTTTGCGACCGACGCGATCCGCAAATCGGCCGACGGTGAGATAACTGACGATCGCTGTCGTCGCCTGCACCCCAACCAGAGCCCCGTACGCTGCGGCGCTGATGCCCACGATGTTGACGGCATAGAGCACGAGAAAGATGTCGACGAGCCCTTCACACGTGCGAATCGCGATGTCAGAGGTGAGCAGCCACCGGAGCGGACCGGGCAGCGCATGCCACACTGCGACGACGTTCGTGGGGGCGGCATCGACCACGATTGGAATGTCGACTCGCTGGATCGCCACCAGGGTGAACCCCGCGAGTACGACGGTGAGTGCGAGACCAAGATGGACGCCGCCGACCACGCCGTAGGCCGCGATGGCGAGGCCGCCGAACGTCGGTGCGATCGCGATGGGGATCCGCCGCAGGATCGACTGGACGGTGAATCCGAGCGCGCGTCGCTCCTTCGGCAGGGCATCGCCGACAACCGCGAAGAGTGTCGGGCTCGCCATACTCGACCATGCCATCGCGAACGCCAGCCCGGCGAAGACGAACGGCCAGTGAGGGGCCCACCAGTACAGCGCGTAGCCGACCGCCGCCAACGCCACGAAGAAGTGAAGGGCGCGCCGGCGCCCGTAGCGATCGCCAATCCACCCGCCAGGATACTGGTAGACGCCGTCGAGAAAATCCTGGCAGCTCCCGAACAGTCCGATCGCGATCACGGGAGCCCCGAGCGCTTCGAGGTACTTCGGCACGAAGCGCTTCCAGAGATTCTCGCCGAGCGCCAGCAAGAAGGCCGCGGCCGAGACGGCGACGATGTTCCGCTCGAGCCCAAAGGCGTGGACGGTCCGAGACATCTCGGACTTGACACTACCATGAAACTACTGTTTCATATAGAAACATGAACCAGACCCTCCTGCTCCTCCTGGTCGGAGTCCCCCCGACTCCCTCGAGCCTGCGCGTGCGAGTCTGGCGCCGGCTCCGCTCGCTTGGCGCCGTCGCCCTCAAGCGCTCGGCCTATCTGTTGCCCGACACGCCGGAGCGCTACGAAGACTTCCAATGGCTCGCGCAGGAGATCCAACGCGAGGGCGGAGAAGCAACCTTGATTCGCGTGCAACAGATCGAGAACGTCAGCCATGACGACGTGCTGCGGCTGTTTCACGCGCCGCGCGACCAGGACTACCGGCAGCTGGCTGTGCGTTACCGCAAGCTGCTCCAGAGCCTCGACAAGAAGTCGGCGGCGAAGAGCGCGCGCGTGCAGGCGGCGCTCGGCCGACTGGCCAAAGACCACCAACGCATCCGTGACATCGACTTCTTCGACGCTCGAGGCGGCGCCGAAGTGCGGCGTCTCGAGGAGGCCATCGCCATGCGCACCCGACGTCCAGAGACGCCCCGCCGCGAAGCGCAGCCCACCCTCGATCTCACCAAGCTTCGAGGCCGGCGGTGGGTCACGCGCCCTCGTCCGCACATCGACCGCATCGGGTCAGCGTGGCTGATCAAGCGGTTCATCGATACGGACGCGACGTTCGTCTTCGCGTCGCCGGCGGACTTCCCGAAGGACGCGGTTCCGTTCGACGCGCCCGGCGTGGAGCTCAGCCATCAGGGCGAAGACTGCACGTTCGAGACGCTGGTGAAGCGAGCTCGGCTCCGTGACCGTCGCCTCGTTCGGCTCGCCGAAGTCATTCACGAGGCCGACCTGCGCGACGGGAAGTTTCCGCATGAGGAAGCACGGGGCATCGATGCCGCGGTTCGCGCGCTGCTGGCCGCGTCGTCCGACGACCATACGGTCCTCGCGCAAGGCATGGCCCTGTTCGAGGGCCTCTACGCCAATACCTCACGGAGGGCGTAGCCAATGCTGATCCTTTCGCGCCGCGATGTACTTGATCTGCTGACGCTTCACGACTGCATCGGCGCGGTCGAGCGCGCGTTCCGCCTCCGTGCCGAGGGCCGCACGCTTGGGCCCGGCGTGCTCGACGTGCCTGCCGCGGACGGCGGCTTCCACGTCAAGGCGGCCGGGCTCGTCGGTGAGCGAAGCTATTTCGCGGCGAAGACGAACGCGAATTTTCCCGAGAACCCCCAACGCCTTGGGGCTCCCGACGATTCAGGGGACGATTGTTCTTGCCGATGCGAGCACGGGCAGGCCTGGCGTCGCGGCGAGGCTGTCGAGCACAGTGTCCGTGACGTTTGCGGAATCAAGCTGGCGCCAAGGGGTCTCCAGTGGATGGTTGACATGTGGGCTTCGTCACGAGACCGGACGTCGTCTCCGCCCGATCAGGCGATCGTCGCAGCGTCACCGTCGTGGACGGGGCACCGTCTCGACACAGTTCGACGGCGAGTGTGATATCCGGCGGCAGCACTGCGACAAGGTGGCGCACAGTTGGCCAGACCGTTTCGGCGTCGCAGCCGGACACGTCGACCAACGCAATCGTACGACGTGACAACAGGGGTGCACGCACACGCAGCGACAGCCCGCCACCTCGGAGCGGCGTTGCGCAAGCGCCGAGGACGATTCCGGCGGCACGAGCGCGGCGACGATCTCGCGCGTTGAGGACGATCAGCACCAAGAAAATGGCCCCCAGTTCAAGAGCCAGGAATGCCGGAGCGGAGAGATCCAACTCAGCGCGCTCCGATCATTCTGGGCGCCGCGTCGCCGGGCCACGGTCGGGCGGCTGACCACAGCACGGCTTCGACCGTTTCGCGGGTTGCAATCTTGGCATCAATGTCGATGGGGCGGGTTGTGGGCCGGCGACCCCAGATGATGAGCAGGCGCTGGGCGGCATCGGTGGTCACGACGGCGTCGCCCTCCAGCGACGCGTGGTCGGCAATCTCGAAGACGCCTTCGCCCCGCCGCCGCGTTGAGACGCACGTCAGGGTGATCTGGGCTGCGCAGGACGATGCGTACCGCCGACACGCCCGCGTGTTTAACTCGCTGGGTTGGCGATTCCTGGAGCACAGTCTGCAGGCTGTTGAGCACGGCCACACCGTGTTGGGTCAGCTCGCGCTGCGCGAGTAGCTCATCGCCCATCTGGTCGGAGCCGACGAGATCCCACCGGTGAATCGCGGCCTCACTGCGCTGGTGCATCGCCAGCTGGGCGGCGGTGAAGCGTGTCGTCGCAAACGAGATGGTCACACGCGCACCCTGCTGGGCCAAGGCCATGACGGCGGTTTCAAACCGCCCGGTCTCGCGCACGAGGGCAGTCCGAAGCTCTTCGACGTGCAAGGCCGGAAAGGCCGCCTCGCGCTCGGCGAATGCTTTGGTGGCGCGCTCGGGGCGCCCGGCGAGCTTGTCCTCGATCAGGTCGGCTCGCTCCTTCGCGCCGGCAGCCAGATGGGCGACCAGGGCATGCGCCGTCCAGGCCGTACAGGCGGTCGACGCCTGTGGCGCCACGTTGGGCAGGATCGCAAATAACGCGGACAGTTCCGCCGACGCCATGCTCATTACTCCGTTAGTGTCTCCGACGACCTGGCGTGGTCTCGTGTCAGAGATAAGCATCGCCCCGACCGGTACACGACACACCCCACTTGTTGCTATCGAATCAAGCTGCCTTGATGAGGTCCGACAAAAGAGCTTTGGCGTAAGTGTCGGCGATGGGAACGAGAAGCCTTCCCCTTGTAACCGGCCAGCTAGCCGTACGAGTGGTGGCCAAGGCGACGGCCGTGGCTACTCGCCGCGTCAAATCTGTGGGGAAGACGCCTCGGGTACACCCAAACGAGCGACCCAGCCGTACAACGGTTAAGTTGGAGGCGAGCGCCGCGTCACACGCAGCCCCTAAGGACCCGCGCGCCAAGCCGACCACGAGGTCCGGGATTCAAAGGCAAGAACCGGGAGGCTCCTCAATGACACGAGTAACGACACCGAACGGCACGGCTTCACCGCCACTTGCTAACGACGAGGATCGGTGGGCGGCGGTCCTCCGTCGCGATCAGAATGCCGACGGCCGCTTCTACTATTCTGTGCGGACGACTGGTGTCTACTGCCGCCCGTCCTGTGCATCCCGGCTCGCTCGACGCGAGAACGTGCGCTTCCATGCGACGCGCGAGGAGGCCGAGGGGGCCGGCTTCCGGCCGTGCAAACGGTGCCGGCCGACCGCGCCAGCACTCACCGATCAGCGCATCGCGAGCGTGGCTCAGGCCTGTCGGCTGATCGAGGCCGCCGAGTACATACCGGACCTCGGCGCCCTGGCCGACGCCGCCGGGATGAGTCGCTTCCACTTCCATCGCGTCTTCAAGACACTCACGGGAGTGACGCCGAAAGCCTATGCGGCTGCTCATCGCGTTCGACGGATCCGGGATGAATTGTCTCGAGCAGACACGGTGACGGAAGCGATCTACGGCGCCGGGTTCAATTCGAGTAGCCGGTTCTACGCCATAGCCTCGGAGGTGCTTGGCATGACGCCGACGGACTTCCGCTCCGGGGGGGATGGCACATCGATTCGCTTTGCCGTTGGAGAGTGCTCGCTAGGCTCGATTCTCGTTGCGACCACCGCGAAAGGGGTGTGTGCCATTCTGCTCGGTCACGACCCTGATGGGCTGGTGCGTGATCTCCAGGACCGGTTTCCGAAAGCACGATTCATTGGTGCCGACACGGGCTTCGAGCAACTCGTGGCCAGCGTCGTCGGCTTTGTCGAGGCACCGGGGACGGGGCTGAAGCTGCCGCTCGACGTCAGGGGCACCGCTTTCCAGCGACGGGTCTGGCAGGCGTTGCGGGAGATTCCGGCCGGCTCCACGACGACGTACTCCAAGATCGCCCAGCGAATCGGCTCCCCAAAGTCCGTACGAGCTG
>Ga0137370_10000209_pt1 | contig 22023 bp, 21 predicted proteins | sample SagtaG_11_FD_104920 | JGI IMG/M metagenome (GOLD analysis project Ga0137370, IMG submission 104920) | Vadose zone soil microbial communities from Sagehorn Ranch, Mendocino, California, USA - Sage1_R_20_16 metaG | ecosystem: Environmental > Terrestrial > Soil > Vadose zone | place: USA... | reverse complement strand
CCCTCTGCACCCTTACACTGTGGCCCTAATGTCAGCGATTCCAGTGCCTGACCCTAAACAGAAGAGGCACCGAATCATTCTACCCGGGGAAGTCCCGAGCCCCATCAACCCACCGTCAGGCTGCAGATTCCACACTCGCTGTCCTCGACGGATAGACATCTGCTCAAGAGAGGAGCCACCACTAATCGAGGTTCGACCCGGACACTGGTTGGCCTGCTATAACCCATGGCCACCAAAACACGTCTTTGCGTAAGACCTCGACTTATCAATCACCTCAGCGACAGTGCTGGGGCCACAATCGCGAAATATACGTGACAACAGTTTGGGAACATGTCGCGAGAATCTCTTGGGAGCCAATTCAGGCATGGACTTACCTTCATCGCAACCCTCACCTTCGTAGTCAGTTTCTTCGGCTCTAGACTATTCGCCACCCTGTTCCCCACGACTGTAGTAACTGCAAGTAGTTCGCAAGGAACTATCCATTTCCACCATTTCTGGTATGGTCTTGCCTTAATCAGTCTGGCAGGCTGGATGGGCATTGCTTGGAGGAATGAGAGGCTCTACCGACTCTACGCGGTCCTCTACGGGCTCGGCGCAGGATTCGTGGGTGACGAAGTTGGTCTACTGTTGACCTTCAACAACTACCAGTCAGAACTCACATACCTGTTCTTTATCGCGGCCATTTCTTTCGTAATAATCGCAACACTCTTCCTCCGATACAGGGCCCAGTTACAGGAAGAACTTCTCAAACTGAGCTTCCGAGAACGAGCTGCCATGATAGGTGTCTACCTTACCGGTTTCTCCGTTTTCTTCCTCTTTCTCTCGTCCGGCGTTAGTCTTGTAGGAATACCACTAGCTCTGGTGGGTTTGACAATTCTGATCATAACATACGTTAGGCATAGGAAACCACGAGAATCCACCAATCCACTGTCCTAACAGTGATGCGCGTCCTCTATTACTCTCAAGTGGGATATTCGGATAGTTCTTGAGAAGGCCTAGATTGTTACGGTTGCTTCTACCGGCTTGGCCATTTCGAGAGCTTTCTCTCTTGGGACTTCCATCTGATGGATGTCCCTCGCGTGGAGTTGCACGTGCTGGACTAGCTCGTCGTCAGATTGGGCTCTTACCATGAAGCCGCAGTCGCAGTTTACTTGTTTCGCCATTTTCTCTTCGCCGGCGGTTCGTGGTGGTGCCTAATAAAATGGCTAGCTACGCCGAGGCGTCGGGTAGACCTGGTTCTACATGTGCTTTGTATTGTGGAATCTAGGCGTTTTCTGTGCACTATTTTTCACTAGGTACTTCTGGACGGGCTGTGAGTTCTTGGTGCACGGCGTCGAGCCTCAGCGTCATATGGACCCTGGTGTGGGTCCGATACTATTGTTCTCAACCGTCGGATTCCGCGGCTGCATCAGTAAGGGTTCTCGACCATAAACTCAGGAGCACTTATCAGAGACGTAGCCGATAATGTGCAGGTGAAGGCGTCGAGCCTGGCATAGACGAGAATTGGGGCTCCTTCGTCGAATTGACTTTCTAGCGCTACTGGGTGCTGTTGTAGCACTGTTCCTGGGACCGGCGAGTGGTCCTTGGTGGACTGTTACTGGAGCTACGACGAGTAGGCTTCTGACCGTCCAAGTCTCCCCGTTCTCCTTACAAGCTGATGCAACTGGGCTATCAGCAAGCACATTCTTCTCCGTTACTTTAGGATCATTCACTAGCCTGTTGTTGATCTTGAGCTTGATCGCTCTAGGCGCTTCGAGCCTTCATCCCGGGACATGGTGGAGCAAGCTGACTCTTTATTTCAGCCTCTGCTCTATGACTGAGCTCTACCTCAGTTTTCTATTGATGTATCATAGCGCTCTGACTATGCTGCTTGGCGCTTACGGTATCCTGCCGCCATATTTGGGTACGAGCCAGCTACTTGCCAATATTGTGGGTCTCGACTTGAACAGCCACCGCAACCCACTCGTGACCGCAAGTTTCAGCCTTCCATTCTACCTTGGCTTTCTGAGCATCGGACTCATCACGACAAGTCTAATCGTCAACGATATTGTCGAAAGAAGAAAGACGCGTGAAATGCGAGGCGTCGGCGCTATTTTCACAAATAATTCATCACTGTAGATCGTCCAAAATGCTTCTCCGCGGCTTGTGGTTTTCAGCGGACATCGCTGTCAAGCCCCCGCGACTACACCTTACTCATCGATATTGACAGCTTTTGACAAGCTCACTGGTGAACAAGTTATACAGACGACAGGCTTGTAGTATCATCATCAGCCCGGGTACGTTCCGTCAGCAATCCGTCTGGCTCGACTGACTGGCTCATCGGAAAATGTCATGTTACCTTAGGCAAGCAAACCGGTAATCAGGGTGGCCTCGAAGAAGTAGGCAAATTGCGGGACCTGACTAAGGAGTTGTTGGAGGCGTCGGCGGGGCTGAAACAGGTGTAGGAGTTGTTTCGGGCATCGCGCTTCTGCGCTCTCTTCGTGTGAGCCAGAGGCTGAAGGCGATTATTGCTCCTGCAGCGACTCCGGCGACGCTTAGAGTCATCCAGGGGGTTGCGGTCATCGCGGCCAATATTGATGACATGTCAAGAGTCGATGCTGCGTTCCTCATCCTCTGGTCGAGGCTCAAGCTTGTTGAGGTCAAGTGTAGCGCTAGGGTCACTGTTAGTCGCATGTCTCGCGTCACTTGAACAGTCGTGTAGGTGCATGGGTAGCTGTAGCAGTAGCCGCTGGTGGAAACTTGTGTGCTGCTGACGCTGTGCATCGTTATGGTCCCGTTTGCGAGACTCCTAACTAGTAGGTCACTGCCCCTGTCATAGCTCCAGAGAAAGTTCAGGTTCAACGCGGCCTGGGCGTTTGGACCGGACGGACCGAAGGGCGAACTGGGCACTGTGAGATTGATGCCTTGTGAGAACTGGGATGTAACAATCCACGCCTGAACATTCCCGAGACTGCCCAGATTCAGATTCTCGCTCCCTGTCACGCTAGCCCAGCCATCCATCACCTGGACCGGACTACCATTGGACAGTGGTCCGTTGACCCACCAGAGTGTGTAGGATGGATCAGAGTTGGCGGTGGCAGACATTTGTGAGATGATATTTCCGAAGCCGGAGTTGTAGCCGTAGGAGCCTGAGGAGGCAGATGCGTATGCGTCTAGCAAGTGTTCGATCAGGTCCGTGGCTGTGCCGGCAGATTCCACTCTGGTTGCTAGATCAATGGATTGTACAAGGGTGCCGGATTCTGTCACGGGAGTAATGGTCAGTCCTGGCAGTTGGGGTACTGAAATTGAGACTGCAAGATTGTGAGAGACGAGCAGGTTCGCCGTGCTACTGCTCAGCCCTTCAACCTTCCAGCCTACGTTACCGTTCAATCCAACCTGGAATGTAGACGGCATCGTGGTCGGGGATACAGGTTGCGGACCAACATCTACCGTGCCCGTTAGGAACTGATAGTTGCCGTCGTAGTAGTGGTAGGTTCCTGGTTGAGCGAATACGTGACTGAATGATCCTCCTTGGTATAGAGGTCCCGAACTGAATGGATCAGAAACCAGATTGGCCGTGTCATTCGAAACGACCGAATGTGTGAGCCGGCCGGTATTCTCCCATACAACGGTAGTTCCAGCTGAAACGAACAACGACGGTTGACTGAACCCGCAGCTGAAATTTGTTGCTGTGCAGGTCAGGTTATCGTAAATTGTTACGAAGGAGGTGGACGGGTAGATGCCCAAGCAGGCCTCGTTGTAATAACTAGCGGGACTAGCCGAGCAGCTCTGCGTCGCCGATACAGACGATGCAAGACTGTAGGAGGCTGTTGAGCCTACTTTGAGATTAGGCGCCGCATAGACCGGCGCGATTGTTAGAATCAAGGTGAGAGCGGCCGCTAGCGTCACATAGCGTATTCTGAACAATTCTAGACCAAACCTACCGGCGACGAACACGGATAAAACTATTGCTCTCAATCTCTATGAATGCTCCTCAGAATGGCATAATCCATCAGATAGCCAGGGAAAACCGTCCTATCTCGCCCAGAGTGTTTCGAAAAACTCTATCAACTCTTCGTTGAAACTTCGGACCGAGTCTCGGTGTACGGTTTGAAGATTCCTCGTCCCGACAAGGAGTCAGTGGATCTCTTCCAATCTCTTGTACCGAAAGATGATCGAGTGACGGTTCGGCCAATGTTCGGCAACATTTCCGCTTTTGTTAATGGGAACATGTTCTTCGGGATATTCGGAACCGATCTATTCCTACGACTGTCAATTGAGGATCAGAAAGAACTTCTCAAAAACAAGGGAGCGTCAATGCTTGAGCCGATGAAGGGAAAGCCCATGAAGGACTATGTCGTCGTACCCGGGACGTGGGTAGACCGGCCGGAGACCCTAAACTCTTGGATTTCTAAGGCACTCCAATGGTCTGGCAAGCTACCTCCCAAGAAGCCGAAAAAATAGGGTTCACTTCAGCCAGAAGAGAAATGTCAGAACGAGTTGCGATGACTCAGACTGAACAGGAATTTCATCGAAAAATGGCAGTTGAATGCTTCAACAAGACATGGGACTACTTGAAGAAGAAGGATAGGACTCCGAACGACGAACAGTTGATGCTGAATCTGGCTCATTCCTCGCGGTACCATTGGAGTTTTGTTGGAAAGGCGAGTAACTTTGCAATTGGCGACTGGCAGATCTCTCGGGCCTACTCGGCTCTGAACCAGCCAGACCTAGCCATACATTTCGCTAAAACTTCTCTTGAAACATGTCAGAAGAATGACCTCGCAGACATTCTCGTTTCTGGGTATGAGGGAATGGCCAGAGCCTACGCGATTGCCAAGGAATATCGATTGGCGAGAGAGTGTATCAACAAGGCACGCCAGCAACTCCGGAATGTGGTCATAGATGATGAGGATTTGAAAATATATTCAGATCAGATCGACGAGACAGAACGGATGATAAAACAATAGTTCAGAGATTAGATGGGATCCTTCCCCCGCTGCGTTCCGATCAGACATCCTTACTCGGAGGTCTTGACGATTTCTTGATTGTCTGTTTCGGCAGTCGGAGGGTTCGAGGCTTGTAGGGTTTGACCGGGCCCTTTTTCCCTCGTCCTAGTCCCGCGGGCTCGATATCGCCTGCTTCCTCAAGCTTCTTCATGATTCCAGAGATCGCCTCTTCCCTTCGGTCGAAGACCCACGCCACCTCGTAGGGATAAGTGGCTCGGCGGTCCTTGATCCAGCGGGACCGTATCATTTCCTGTACGAGGAGTTGTAGTCCGCTTGGGCCGACTTTTTTCATTCCTTTGATTACGTCTTGCAGATTCTGTTTGTAATCCGCTAGGAAAGGGTCTCTTGCTTCAAGCCGGTCAGATCGACTCATTTACGGTAGCCTCCTTGCTCATTACTATCCTGAATCTGATCAGTTTCACGCAACTCCTCTAGTCCGTTACTTACGGTCTACCTCTTGTTATTATTCACGATAGTATGCTAACTGCGTTTAGGTCAGGCTCTTCGGGGGCTCAGTGTCGGGAAGAACAATTCCTTCATGGCGAATGGTCGTGGAAGCAGAAATTGCTAAGCTTAGAAAGTTCCAAGAGTTTCTTCGGACTGAGGATAAGCTGGTGTTCCAGGATCTTCTGAACCAGTGCAAGCTCTATGCCCCCTACGCCAGCACCATGGTCTCTACTATCAAGGAAGTGCCACTGTTCATTTCGATGCTTTTCGGCCAGCATAAGAAGATCATCGAACTGGAAAAAAAGATATTGATGCTTGAAACACTAGCAACAAAGACTGAGACAACTATTCCCGAGCGAGGTGTTCAAGAAACCGTCGAAAAGGTGGAGGCTAACATAGTTCAGATGAATAGATCCCCTTGCTAGGGTCTCTCTTTTCTCCTATGTTCACTCAACCAGTCGGGAATTATTACCGTTCTGAGCAGTTCTTGTATCGAAGCTCCTCTATTCTTAGCCTCTTTCTGAAGAATACGATAGGTCTGAGAATCAAGCATCTGCATGAACTTCATCTTATTACTCACTTTCGCTTTCACGCTTAGAGCTGCACGTGTCGCCAAGACCCTCTAAAAACCATGCGGATGCAACTGAACATGCTGAAAACAACTCCGAGAGCGAGCGACGACTCGGTTACGGAGCTTGAGTTATGCTACTCGCCGTCCTCCTTGAAACACGGCCGCGATCAATCTCAGTGCGCTAACATTCTCTAAGGGGTTCGCGTCCAACAAGACTATGTCTGCAATTTTTCCTTTCTCTATCGTCCCGCGTTCATCTTCTCCAATTAACTTCGATGCGCTCGAGGTTGCGGCTATGAGCGTGTCGCGTGGCTCTAGCCCGCATTCAACCATCAACTCAGCCTCTCTCGCGATTCGACCATGACGGGCCGCTCCGCCGCCGGCGTCTGTTCCCAGCGCTATCTGCACGCCTGCTCTGACGGCGCCTATGACTGCTAGACGTGAGCCCTGTTTTAGATCCTCAGCTCGTTTCTTGCGGGCCTCAGGCCAGTCAACCGCGTGGGCATAGTAGAGCATTGCATCCCAGACTGACATTGTTGGCACGAGGCAGGTCTTGTTGTTCGCCATGGCTTCAAGATCGCCTTGCTCGAGAAACATTCCGTGTTCAAGTGAATCAACGCCCGCGCGGGCGGCTATTCGGCAGCTAGCTGGATCGTTGGCGTGGCATGCAATCTTGAACCCAGCTTTGTGTGCCTCTTCAACAGCTACTGAGAGCAATTTCTCGTCGAAGGGAATCTCCAGCGCGTCTTTAGGACGGGCCCCTTCGTTCCAGCCTGATAGCGCAACCTTGATCAGTTCTGCGCCTGCCTCAATCTCCATCCGAATCGCCTCTCGTAGCTCGTGAGCCTCGCCAAAATGTCTGGCGAAGGAAACGTACGTGCCGCGGTGCGCTATCCAGGTCCCGGCGGGACGAATGTTTGGGGCCTTGATTTCGCCTGCCCGTGCCATATGCGCTAGCTTTATGCTGACGCCCTGGGGTGCGCCCACGTCTCGTGCGGTCGTAACGCCGCTTCGTAAACTGGCCTCGGCGAGTTCGATCGCACGCGTGGAGATTTCGGGGAGAGGATCGCTAAATCGCGCGATCCAGTCAGGCCCTCCTGGACTGCTGTAGTGAACGTGGCAATCCATGAGTCCAGGGATCAAAGTACGCGCCCTTCCGTCAACAATTCGAACGGTAGCCCGGCTACCTTGCCATTGTGACGCGGGCCCTATCCAATGGATCCGTCCATTGCGAATCTCTACGGACGTTCTGGGCTGAGCAGGCGAGCCCGTCCCATCCCAAAACTGAACGTCGTCAATTAGAAAGTGCAATTTTCACACCGCTCTCCCTTCGCTGGTCCAAGAACAGAAAAGCCGATCAATTCGATCAGAAAATAACTTTAGGTGAACTGCGGCAATACTCTCCCCGATCTCGCCTTGTAGGCAGGAACCCCGAGTCCTACTGCGATCATCGTGCTCTTCTCCTTCGCGTGAGGTGAGAAGAACTCGGTTACGGCGTCATCATAGAACGTGGAGCCTGAAGCACCTAGACCGAGAGCGTAGGCTGACAGGTAGATCTTACCGGCTACTATTCCACCTTCAAGCTGAGCCGTGCGATATCCACGGTTGCCAAGCGCTCCAAGAACTTCTCGAAGTCGAGTCATCAGAAAAAACACCACGCTGGCCTCGCCGAACAATGGTTGTCCTAGGCATAAGTATGCGGACATTTGTCTCAGCTCGCCCCGTTTTAGTTCCTCGAGAGATTTCTGTTCCCCTGAGTAGAAGTATGAGCCGGGCGCTAGTCCCTCAACTGCATTCGCTATGAAGTATGTTTCGATCAGATTCTCGCTTTCCGGAAGATAATCGCGTGGAATCGGTCCAGTCGAAGTTCTCAACACTGTCGATAGATGGGAGAGTGTGATGGGTGAGCGGGAGAACCTTCGAGTTGAGCCTCGTTGGAGAATAACTTCTCCAAGCCTCCGAGACCCCGTAGCCTCAATCATTGGAAGCGGTAGGGAAATCTTCGGGTAGGTCGTTCGTTCCGAATTTGAGGTCTCCAGACGCATTTTGGTCCAGTTGTCAACCTCTTCCTTGCTCTGGAGAAAAGAGGCTCGATGCGCCTCCCAGATACCAGCGTATTTCGTCTCTTCCCCTAAGAGAGGCTGAACCTTGGGTTGAATGGGGTCGATTCTTTTCAGCTGGCGATCTGAGGACGGGTGTCCTTCTGGACCTACGGCTGAGAGACAGACCGTTGCCTCTTCCTCGTCTTGCAAGCTCAAGAGTTCGTTAACGGTTTGATCTACGAAGCTTTGGACTATTCTTGTCGGTGAGCCCATGGATGCTGCCAGCGATATGAGATTCGCGGCGATTACTCCGCCGTCCCAGAACCAGTGCCTGTACGATCGGGCCTCGTACTTCCAAGCATTCTTCCAAGCCATTGAGGTGAAGGCAATGGTCGCTGGGGCCAGCGCAATGATCTCGTTGCTTACCGCAGCCAGTTCTGCTCTGTAATCGCCCTTCCTTATTCGTGAGAGTTGAAAGCCTAGAGGATCAAAATGGTAGACCCCAGCTTCGAGTCCTGCAATATCTCCCGCGACCACATAGAGCTCGATTGGATAGAGAGCACCTGTAGCCGATGCGGCGCGCATATAGTGAAGTTCGCCCCCGAACCGATACTTTCTGGTAAGTCCAGCAGAGAAGTAGAGCAGTTCGGCAAGTTCTGTGAGTCCAAGATTCAGCGGTTCTGTCTGAACCGCCCGTCCAGAGATCGCCATCAGCGGTTCCGCTTCCGGCTTGGGAAAATTCTTTGGAAGAGATATTGACGTAAGATCCTCGTAGATCTTGAATTGTGATGGCTTGTTTGCCCAGTCGAGATAGTGTCCCGATGTCCGCAGGCTAATCTCGGAATGCTTTGTTGATTCGTGATAGTTCAAGGCGTAAGCGGTGTCGTGATTTTGTGAGGATCGAGTAGACGCGGGGGCTGTTCCAGATTTCAATAGTGGCAAGCTCTGTTATACATCCAGACTCTGGCTAATCAAGGATGTTTAGACATGAGCAGCTCAGGAGAGGTGAAGGCCGTCGAAGTACGGAATGCATCTGATATCGACTTCGTATTCCCAAATGGCTTCTCATTCTTTGAACCTTACCTTCAATATTTCGTCAGAGAGACTCTTGGGGCAGGCGGTGAGGCTTACGTGTCCAGAACATTCGAGGGAAATATCTCAGGCATGTTCGTCTATGACGACTCTGAGAAGACTGGAACAATTTACACGAGATCAAGGAGAGTATTTGACTACTTTTACGAATTGAAACCGTTTGATTTTCTATTCGCGGAGATGAAGGCTGAGCACGAATCCGAAATTTACGATATTTACAACGTGGACCTTGCGAACCTTGCGGTTGTTCATAGTTTCAGCCATGAAATCTCGATAGCAGAAGAGAGAGATGTTGACGAGATAGGACAATTCATGACTTCGACACATCCTGGAATAAACAAGAGATGGGTGAAGGTTGCGCTTAACGAGGGAGAAAAATGCTTCTACGTCAGGTTGGGCAAGGAAATTGCCGGCTTGGGATGGCTTTCAATCGTGAACGGTATCGGAAGGCTGCACTCTCTACATGTAAAGCCTCAGTTCAGAAGAATAGGGATAGGTGAGGATATTCTGTTTGCCCGGCTTCTGTGGATCAAGTCGAGGCGTGCCCGTTCGGCCTTCTCGGAGATTTCCCGCGATAACTCTGCATCTTCAAGAATCGCAATGAAGGGGCGTATGACGCCATCTGGAACCATTTTTCAATATTTCAAGAAAGACCGTGGTGGAGGGATGGATCGGAAGAGTTAGCAAATTTTCCTAGGTTCGTGGAGCTCCGCAGAAGGGGCAGGCCTGAACTGTAGAGTCGATCAGTGCTCCACAGTACTTACACTTCACCTTAACGACTTCTTTGATCACGATCTGCTGGACTGGCGGTTGTTGTTTTGGAGTCAGATCGATAGTCGGTGGCGGTCGCTCTGATGGGAAAGGGTGCTTCGGAAGAGATCGTCTGCTTTTTGCAACTGCGTAGATGACAACTATAACGATAATAATGAATATGATGAAGATGACCAGTCCAACGATTAGACCAAGATACTGCTGCAGAAACCCGGGGCCTGATCCTGTTGTTAGCGGATAGCTGGTGGAGGTGACGTACAAGTTTTCGGTGTAGGTGAACCCTGCTGCCGCGTTGTTGTCGTGTTCAGTGTAGCTGTATCCTATGATGTATCCCGTTAACGGATCGAAGTAAGTATCCCAGGTATAGGTGGCGGTGAAAATTCCGTATACGTCGTTTCGTTGATAGCTAGAGGTTCCTTCAGCAAAGATAGCCTTCACGTACCTGTTCTGGGAGGGAAGTTGGTAGTTGGCACTCGTCGACATGACGGTCATCTGAGTGTTCAGAAGGTAGAAGCTGCCGCTCTGTCCGGTCCGGTTGTCCATGTAGAACCAGACGAATGGGTTGACATATCCTGTCTGGTTGTCGGTTCTCTTAACGTAGTGGAAAGTGGTTGATGACCAGGTGAAATTACCGGATGGTTTCTGTGTCTGAGTTGAGCCTGTGCTGTTGCTCCAGTTCCAGGTGTAGGTGTAGTTAGCAGCCACTGTTCCATTGGGATAGACATTGTTCTCTCTCTCTATTCCGTTGACAACGGCGTGTTCAGTGTATCCGGTATAGCCGCCGGTTCCGCTTCCGAGATCCGTGACTTCGTAGTAGCTGAAAGTGTCTCCTTGACGGGGAGTGTAGCCCGCGACAGCGTGGGCGGGAGAGAACGCTAGGGAGAGCGACAGGGCGAGGGCGAGGAGGATCGGGGTTCTGATCATTAGCCTCCGAAGCCTCCTCCGACACCGTGCACGTGGGCTGGATGGAAGCCTCCGATTCCGCTGAATGTTGAGTAGTAGGATGAGTGTACGATGATCAGGGGGGCATAATATCCGAAGAAGAGAGCTGATGGGGCATGTGTAAACTGGACTGGAGTCCTGGCTATCTTTGCAGTTGGATCAAGTTTCTCTACTATCTCGTTCTTGATCCCGTGAATCATCCTGACTGAGAGGCTTACTAGCTCGGAACGCTCTAGTCCGGTCGCGAAGGACCAGAGTGAGGAATAGGCCTTCTCCATGAGGTCAAGGGTCTCATTCGCCTCTAGCGTTGGTATTGAGGTGAGTATTGCAGCCGCCACTAGCGGATATTCTAGATAGTTCTTGAGCGCGGTTACGATTATGGACATTTTCCACCTCACATCATCAGGTCCCAAGTCGGAGATCGCCAGAAAGGCAGAGGCGAGTTCGGTGTCCTCGGAGGTCTGATATCCCCAGAGGCTGAACATCGATCTGAACGCTTGGAACTTGCCGGGAAGCTGGTTCGTTGGATCATTCATTACGGACATTATGGCGGCTGATTCGTATGAATGGGTCATTCTCGAAAATTCCAGAAATCTGTCAGTCGGATACGTCCCATCGTATCTCCTTCCAAACATTACCAGGGCAGCAACTCCCGTTGATATTTGCTTTGGAACTTTCACGTGGTGCCTAAGATCGTGGTCCAGGTTCTGCAAGGTCTTTGTGAGGTTCTGAAGATCAGAATTATCGATCGAGGACTGAGACGGGTTCGCGCTGAGGGAGGTTATGATCTCCGCTGCCATCATCTTGTTGTCAAGTGTGGAGTCGAAATGGTGGAGAATGCCTAGCGCGAGAACAAATCTCTGATTGATCTGGCTCTGGTCGGCTCGAAGCTTTGCCAATCCAATTGATACGTTCCAGAGCTGAGAGAAATCAGCCTCTAGAACCCTCGTCCTGAGGTTGGATACTTGAAAGCTGCCTCTCTCCGCTATTGAGTGTAACTCGCCAAGCGTCTCCATTCGCTCTTCGATGAAATCTGAAAAATCGCTGTCGGAGACTCTATAGTTTCTGACATTAAGATCGTTCAACGTGAGTACTCCGAGACCGGTAAGCGACAGGTATAGCCCGTCATATGGCACCATCCTATCAATCGCCGATTTTTTCTGAATGAGCTCCTTTATCCTGGAGTCCTTTTCCACAATGTCAGCATCTTCCCGAGCTACGGCACCCCTTTCAGTCTCTACCCTTGCAACTTCCGCCTCCTTCTCGTCTCTCCCCTCGAGATGAAACAGTATTGAGTGGGTTTTCCTCTCGTCCTTTGCCAGAGCGGCGCGCGCGATCCGTTCTTCCACCATCTCATTCTGCAAAGCGTCGTTCATCTGTGTCAAATTTGCAACCTCAGCTGCGGCCTGATTGTAGTCTCCCTTCTGCATTACAGAGAGGTAGCCGTTGGTCGAGAGAAAGTTTACGTCGGATTGTTGAACTTGGGTTGTGACTGACTTTCCGGCTATTTGGGACATGAATGTTCTTGCGTCACTGCACTTCATTCTGATCACCAGTCGATAATTGGGAATTTTCCGATTACGCTCTGCTCGCCGAGAATATTGCCCACGATCAGTTCGAGGCTCTCTCCTTCGCGTGCTAGCTGGATAACTTCGTCATCCTTGAGCGCCTGTCTGAGTAAGTGTTCGAACTGTACCTTTCTCTCAGTCACGTCTCCGAACCTGGCGGAGCGTTCTCGTTCTATCTGTTCATAAGCGTATATGAATTCGTAAAGTGATCTGTATATCTGATCGTCTATCTTTTCCCGGACCTTCTCTCGTCCAATAGTTATCCACTCCAGGCCTTCGAGGTCTACGAAGTAGATGGTGCCGTCTGGAGCGAGGACTGCGTCCTTGTCCAGCCAGACATCGTAGAAGTCTAGTCCGCTGAAGGTTCCATCCCCATTGCTCTTCAACGACCGGGCGAACAATGTTAGGAACGCGATCCCGCTCTTAACGAAGTTCTCCAGAAACCCGAGCGCCATATCATTCTCGTCTATTCCAAAGAGGTCGAAGACTGAGCCTATGTTCCCGCCGATCGTGCTACCAGAATGGAAATAGATCCTTACATTGGAGGGGACCAGTCTTGCTTCCTGGACAATTCTTCCCCTGAATCTCCGATACCAATAGATTTTCTTGATCTCATTCTCTAGGCTTTCAGGTAGGAAGATTGTCTTTACGAGAGGCGCGACTCGGAATCCATGGATAGAGGTAAGGTCGGCCATTTCGGAGACTCTCATCGAAGTCGTAGCGTGCTGAAGGCCCTGTCCTCCATATGGAGAACCTCTCAACCACAATTCCCCTGTCAGGTATCGTGGCGCGGATTCCTTTGAATTTACGATTCTGTCTTTCAGCGCGGAGTCTTTCAGCAGATTGCAGATTTCCGCTTTCCCGAGAAGCTGATGAGAAAACGGATTAGTTGTCGAACCTATGCCCTTGATTGATAGGTAGAAGTCTATGCCGTCGACTTCCATATATGGTAAAGTGGAGACTGCTCCTCTGTTATCGTCTACAACGAATTCTTTCGTACCCTTGGAGATGAGATCGGTGAAGGGTTCCATACTGTCGGGGAGATAGATCCTTTCGAATTCAGACATTTTGAATTCTCGAAAGTGTTTGTTCGTCAGTGTTTCGGAGGCATCATACATGTTCAGATTGAGGGGGAGACCCTTCATCTTCACGAGAGTTCGACGCTTCGTGGAAGTTTCGCGATGCGTCTCGAAGCGAGTTTCTTGACTCGTCAACCAATGGACCTGGGACTCGGCTGCTTCTGATTATTCTATATGATTGGTCGTAGGCTCTTCACTGAAAACTATGGCTCTATCTAGCTTCGGGGTCGCTTGTCGTACTGGCTCTTCAATAGACCAAGAACGACGCTGTCATGAAACTGGTTGTTGAAGAAAACCTGGTCTTGTAGCCGACCTTCTTCTTTGAATCCGAGCTTCTTCGCCAGGGCGATGCTCGCTTTGTTCTCGGCGAAGGTCCACCATCCGACCTTGTGGAGATTCAGTTGTTCGAACGCCTCCTCGAGTAGGAGCTTCGTAACCTCTGTCCCGTATCCTTTGCCCCATTTGTCCTTCTCTCCAATGCACAACCCAAGGTCAGCGTTGTGGTATCTGCGAGCCCAAGTGTGGAATCTTATCGAAGACCATCCTATTGCCTCCCCGCTGGATTTCTCCTGGATCATGTACCGTCGTACTTCTGGGTCTTCTCCCTTCAGATCCTTCTCCATCTCTGCCTCGATAGACACCATCGACTTCACGTGGTCGGGCATGGATCGCGCAAGCGTCATGACCTCTTCATCATTCTGCCACTTGTGAAACGACTTGAGATCCTCCCGCTCCGGAGCTCGAAGAATGATACGTTTCCCTGTTAGCATTCTAGAACCAATCTGGTTAATCTAACGGATAATAGATTTCGCCCTTGTGCTTCATCGTCAATATGTCGCAGTTGAGCTGGCAACCGATAATCAATTGGGCATACTTATATCGAGCGTCCCAGATTTTTGATTGATGCGAAGATAGCGACGAATGCGCATCCCAAGTTACGCTGTCCTGGTGTTTTCGACATTGCTGTTGGTAGGAGTAGTACACGGCGCGAACATTACAATAGGACCCACTCAAGGGTACGTCGAATACAGAATTACCCTCAACAATCAAACCTCGACTCTCGCAAGTTTCTTGTTAAACGAATCCGCTCAGCCTACAGGTCAGAACGGGATCGTGCTCGTAACAGCTAATCTGCTATCGACCGTGAGGAATTTCACCTACTCTAGAGCTCTAAACACGAGCTCATTTCCTGAAGTCTTTCCATATCTGTTAGGAATTAGCAATCAATCCCTGTCCTATCATGCTTACGGAATCTCACTCACTCTCCACATCGTCAACACTGGTAACGCGCAAATCACGTTCAACGGGCAGTCCTTCCAAGGAACAATCTATCAGGTGGCTGCATCAGCCACCTACGCATCAACGACTGCATCAGTTTCTGCCAACGGCACCATCATCACAATGCCCTCTGGGCTAATCTACTCCGTCCAGCTTGAATCCATCAATTCCTATTCTGTCCAAATGCGGCTTGAAGAGACAAACCTCGCACTTATCGATCCTTCAAACAGCAGCAACATACCCATAGGAATCGCACTAGTCAGCCTCGGTCTGCTCGGCGCCGCCGTTTTTGCCGCTCCATCAATCTTCAAGAGACTCAAAAGCAAACCAGCGGCAACTCCCACCACCTCGGACGAGCCTGGCGGCGAAGAGAAGCCTTCCTACTGGGTAGACTAGTGGCGGAAGTCTAGAGGCGGGCAGCTTTCTCCAAAGCATCAGACCCAAACAAGACAAGCACATCCGTAGTCGAATTTCGCGACACGATCAAAAACTACGGAAGCAAAACAATAGGTCCCGTGGATCTTGAAGTCCAAAAAGGACAGGTTGTGGGTTTCCTAGGACCCAATGGGTCCGGAAAGACAACTTGCATCAGATTGATACTTGGACTGATTCGGGCGTCCTCTGGCACAGTACGAGTCAATGGGTATGATCCGATCTCAAAACACGTCCGCGCTCTGAGACACGTCGCGTATTCGCCTGAACTTCCCAACCTCCAAACCTTCCTCACGCCAACGGAACTACTTTCGTTAGTCTCCCATGAACTGGGCCTTCCATCCTCGTCGAATGGGAGGCAGGACGAGATTCGTAGGGTCCTGGAACTCGTTGGAATCTTGGAATATGCTGATACGAAGATCGCTAAGCTCAGCAAGGGAATGGTTCAGAGGCTGAGCGTCGCTCAAGCGATGATGGGCTCACCTGAGGTCTTGATTCTAGATGAGCCAATGATAGGCCTGGACCCGGCAGGCTCAGCGCACTTCAGAGAAGTATTCAGAGAATTTGCAAGCCAGAAGGGCGGGACCGTCTTCATGTCTTCACACATCATGAGCGAGGTCGAATCGCTCTGCACTTCTGTTGCAATCATCCACGGTGGAAGAATCCTCTACCATGGAAAAGTAGTGGACGTGATACAGAAGGTGCTTGATTATTCCGTCATCTACTTGGAGGCTCAAGGCCTCACAGAGCAGACGATCGGTAAGATTCGCGAAATGGCCAGTGTGTCAAAAATAGTCCCGATTGGAGATTCTCTCGAAATCATAGTTCAAGGCCATGCGGACGTTAGACCGGACATATCGGACCTCGTCGTGAAGTCGGGCGCAAAGCTATACTCCATCCGACAGGCGGAGAACATGCTCGAGCGCGCGTACATCGAAGCCCTCTCCAAACCCAACCCAGGACAGCGGACGATATGAGCCGTCCCGACGTTGTCCTATCCTTCATGCGATATGAGATCAAACGGGCGATCGCGAGAAGGAAAGTTCTAGCGCTCATCGCCTTCACAGTACTGCTGGACACACTGCCCTACTACGCTCTCTCAACCGCTGGGACTACTCTCATCCCAGGCTCAGCCTATCCATACATCTGGGTCGCAGGAGTCTTCGCCGTCCAACCACTATTCCTGAACTTCACCGCGATCCTCATCGCGGCAGGCGCGATGTCCGAGGAATATGAACAGGGAACTGCCGAACTCCTCCTATCGAAGCCCGTTGAGAGAAACGACTATTTCGCCGGAAAATTTCTGGGAGGATACACACTCTTCCTCACCGTTCTTGCGTTCAACATCGTTCTGAGCGTCGCTTCGGCCTTCACGTTCTTTGGGACACAATTTGGCCTCGAAATCCTCCCGGGACTGTTTCTGGTCCAGGCCTTCGCCGCGCTGATCTTCTACTCTCTCGCGTTCATGCTGGGGGAGCTCGTCCGACGATCCTCACTCGCGTACATCTTCTCCTCAGCCGTATTCTTCTCTAGTTTCATAATCAGCGCCTATATGGACCTCATCTACACGCTGACAGGAAAAACAGTCTACAAGACGATCCAGATCTACCTGCCAACTTCGCCCGCGAACTCTCTTCCAATCCAGTACGCGAGTCCCCTTCTACCACAGACAGTAGGCATCGTCCTCCAATTCGTCGGCTCGGGCACATCTATAGTGCCAACACTAGACCTGTCAGTGACGATTCTTTTAGCTTACACAATTCCGGCCATTGCGATCGCGGCGGCCTATTTCTGGTTCGCAGACATTTCAAGAAAGATGAGCTAGAAACCATTTGGGTCCAAACTAAATAGGGTCCAGAGACATCACCGTGGCCTTTAGAAACCCGGCAATATCGATTAGAGTTCTGACATTCGAAGTGATTTGAAATTGGCGACTGGACAGTTTTATTGTCCGAATTGTGGCACAGCTCTTCAACAGAACGTGGCTTTCTGCCCTAATTGTGGCACAAAAATTGTCTCGCATGCTCAACCGCAGCAATTAACGCCTAGTTACTTTCCTCCTGCAACACCATCCCAAGTACCGGTGTCTACAGGTGCCTACAAAGCCGTGATAGGCGTGTTGCTAGTTATCATCGTACTTCTCGGCGTTGGATTGTACGGCGCCACTTCAGGGCACCCCTTCTCCCTCACAGGTTATCGATATCCACTCACCAACCCACCCAACGCCCAAAGTGTTCAACCACCTCCGATTTCCCCAGCTCCGCCCCCGTACACTCTGATCTGGAACGCTTGCGGGGGTAATCCTAGTACTGGATGCAACATGACTGGAAACGGTTGGAGAGAAGGCTCAGTGCCTGACACCTACGACTACTTTGTCAACTTCACTAGTAATGTGCCAATAACCGTGTACTTCTTCACCCTCGGACAATTTGTGCAGTATACAGTATGCAATGGCGATGTAAGCTGTGTATCTGGATATTACACCACCCTTGCCGCTGCGAAATCTCGGCTGTTTGTACCCTTCCAACTCGCTGAAGGATGCGGAGATTACGTAGCGATCTATGTTTCTTCAGGCAGCGGGATCATGCATCCTTCCATTAGCGTAAAGCAACACGCTTATTCTCAACCAACGGGATATTGCGCCCAAGTCGGCGCTGGCTAGGCGCTGGATCCCTCCCTGCCTGTTCGGAACGGATTGTATCCAAGACCTAAGCCTGCAGGGTAATGCTCTGCTTTTTGCGGGCTAAGTATTTCTCAGGTCCAGGTAGGAACTGACGAAAAAGCGTCGTATGACCAAGCCCGGTGGATATCATAGCGGTCCTGGGTTTCGCCGAACACTAACTGTTCATGGCCGAGACAGCCCAAGGATTTGTGCGCGTTGCGGAAGGAAGACGGACAAGGCTAAGCATGGTTTTTGCCCGAAGTGTCGAAGAATGTTTGGAAGATGGGCTTAGCATTCTATCCATTTGAGGCGAGTGCTCTTCGCCGATAGCTTAGAGTTGGCCGATCTTGTCGTAGATTAGGACGTACAGTGATACAATGAAGATTACCGCCATGATCATCCCGAACGCCAGGTATCCATAAGCGCGCTTGGGACGATAAGCATAGCGTGTGCTCATGAACATCATATAGAGACCTAGGATTCCCATCGCGTAGATCAGCGTTGTAAACACTGCCTCCTGGGTCGTCTGGTTGTTGATGTCTCCTGGATAGACGAATGAGTATCCGCTTGCCACGTTCAACAGCCCCTGACCTCCCTGGGTGAGCACGAATAATCCGCCCGACAGCACGAATACGGTGAACCCGACAATCAGGAACTCCGCGATCGGTAACAAGGGTCTGCTGGATCCTGGTGCGAGTCTGATGAAGCTCATTCTGAAGGCCAGATTGTTCAATGATCTCTTCAGCTTCCAGAGACTCGTTTTCATGCCCACGAATGACCAGTCCTCGTTTCTAGTTTCTGCCTGCGTGATTCTTGAGATGCCTCAATAATAAGCCCTGCTTTCCTGCGGATCGTCTTCGCGCGTCTTCTGGAACTGTTTTAATACCGGATCGGAGAATTTACGCTCATCGTCGAGGTCTTGCGACTATTTGTCCCCTCAGAGAATAATATGTTCGAAGTGCGGAGACCTCCTCTACACTGGGCTTGAACTAGAAACGCCCAGTGAGATTATCCAGCGAAACGGTGGCTACTGTCCCAAGTGCGGCAAGAAACTCGGATTCACGATTGAGACTTTGAAGATAGGCCCCCAGACAGCTCCGCCTACGCAATAATCTCCCTTTTTCTACCCAGCAACCAGCTTCCAAAGCAAGGCTGACTATGCCGAAGAGAACACAGGTCTACGACTATCACAAGAAACACGGCAACATCGTCGATTATGCCGGCTACGAGCTTCCCGTTTGGTTCGAGGGAATAATTCCCGAGTGCAAGGCTGTACGAACACATGCGGGGCTATTCGACGTCTCGCACATGGGAAGAATTATGGTTGAGGGCAAGAACGCGGAGGCATTTCTCAACCGCCTAGTAACCAACGATGTTTCCACACTTTCAATCGGCCAGGGACATTATTCTCTCCTCTGCAATCCGAGCGCGGGAATAATCGACGATCTTACGATCTTCCGAACAGGTCAGACAAAGTATCTGGTCGTATACAATGCTGCTAATCGAGAAAAAAACTGGACCTGGCTTGAAAAACATCAAGATCCCGAAGTAGAGTTGAGAGATGTCTCTGACCAATCTGCGATGTTTGCCGTGCAAGGGCCGAGGGCAGGGCAATTACTACGGAGCCTCTCCGGTGCTAGGCTGGAAGAGATCGACAAGTATTCGGGAAAAGACGTCAAGGTGGGAGACCTTTTGTGTCTAGTGACGCGGAGTGGCTACACTGGTGAGGACGGTTTCGAGATCTATGTCTGGAACGCGACCAGTCAGAATCCTGAGCCCGCGTTGAGGATATGGGACAAGCTCCTTTCAGCCGGAAAGCATGAGGGCCTGAAACCTTCGGGTCTTGGAGCCAGGGATGTCTTGCGATTGGAGGCCGGAATGTGTCTGTACGGAAACGACATCGACGAGAAGACATCACCTGTCGAGGCCAGACTCAATTTCGCCGTTCGACTAGACAAGAAGAGTGATTTTGTCGGACGAGGACCTATTCAAAAGGAGAAAGAGAAGGGACCCCCTCGGGTCCGAACCGGGTTCAAGATTACAGGCAAAGGAATCCCACGACAGGGCCAGGAAATCGTTCTCGAAGATCAGAGCATTGGAAAGGTTTCGAGTGGGACGTTCTCTCCAACTCTAGGCATCAGCATAGGCATGGGCTATGTTCCGCCAAACATCTCGAAAGTGGGAACCGTCTTCGGAGTCAAGATCCGGGAACGGGTGGTTTCTGCGGAGGCGGTGAAGCTGCCGTTCTATCAGCGGCGATCAGAGGACACTGTTGTGGTTATGGGACAGGAGATGGGGCTTCGCGAGTTTCGGTTACACCATGGCGCAACAGAGGCTGCTGTGGTTCATGCTTGAGCTAATTCTACCCTTAGAACTGTTACCTATCGAATGACTGTTTTTTCTGGTTCCTTGTTTCTTAGCCTGCGACTGCGTATTCTCTGGCTCGTAGTTTTTCGCAGTCGTGGCGGCCGCTGTGTTTCTCGCAGAGGTCTCTTGTGCAGTGGGGGCAGTTCTCTACGGCCAGTAGCTGGCACTCGGAGCAGACGACGCCCCATACTAACGCCAATTTTTTCTATTCGCTTCCTGTAATTTTACTGGATCCATTAGCCCTGATTAGAAAAGAGGTATGTACTATTTTTACTCAAAAAGATACTTGAACTTCTACCTGACAAGACATGTAACAAGCAAACGACCTGATTCTTCTTAGTGATCGCTTATCGACGCGGCTTCTCTTTCTTACCCTTCAACAAAGCGTCGAGACTGACGCCGTTAACTGTGAAGACCCTATACCTCGTCCCCGGTAAGTCGCCGTATGCCTTGCCTTCTGCTCCTCCAATGCCCTCAATCTGGACTTCGTCATGTTCGTCGATGAAATTCAGCGCACCGTCGCCGGGCAGGAATGCAGTTATGACCTTTCCATTTTTGATGATCTGTGCGCGGACGCATTTTCTGACTGCGCTGTTGGGCTGGCGGCACTCAACCCCCACCTTCTCCAGGACGATCGCTCGAGCCTGGGGTGATCCTTCCAGTGGGTCTGCCTTGTAGTCTAGTCCGAGCATGCGTCGCTTGTAGGGAGCATAGGCCCACCTGAAGCTCTGACGCCGCTTACACAATTTGCGGCCCGCAAACATTCCGCTTGAGGTCTTGACCATGCTCGAAGCCCTTTGAACCGGTAGAGAGCTGAGTCTCTGGCTTGCTTTTTAGCATGACGCCACATCGAGAGAACCAACGATAGGAATCGGCGAGAATCAGCCCTGATCCCGATTCTGGGAGGAGGATTTCATATGAAGCCCAGTTCACGCTTGCAATGATACAGATGGATGCTTCTCGAAAAACGGCGGACTAGCCATTTCTGCGGGATAAGTCTACAGTTTCGCCCAAAACTGTTTCAGATGGCGAGAACACCTTTCCTAGAATTTACAAAAAAATTATTTCCCGCGACACAAAACAGCTCTTTGTAGCCCGACCCAGTTCCGAGGTTTCTAGTTTAGTCGTAGGCTTTTGTCGGCGTCGAATCCCCGTCTCCGCCCCCACGCTTTGATCCCGTCGAGGATCTTCTTTGAGCCGAACCAGCAGAGCGTCGTGAAGACGCCCTTGAGCACCGGGTTCAGTTGCAGAAGTGTAGGCGGCATCGTGTGCAGCTCGAGCACCGTGTGCCTCCAGCTCCTGTATATGACCCAGAACCGTGCCTCATCAACCTGGTCGTCAATATTGTAGAATCCGCTCTTCTTCAAGACCCCCAACGGGACAAAGCTCAGCGGAGTAACGGTGAAGTGCGCTTTGACACCTATTTCCTTCTTCAGTCCATGCTCCATCCGATCAATCAGACGGACAGTCTCCACCGCATCCTCGGACGTCTCCCCCGGCAGCCCAACGATGATCGTGTAGGCCGGGAACCAGTAATACTCGTTGAAAATCCGGGTCCCGTTATAGATCACATCCTGCCACTCATCAGGGCTGAAAGGCTTCACCTTCAAAGGCATGTACTTCTTGATCAGCGCACTCGAACCCGTCTCCAGACCCGACTGGATCCCAATGTGCCGCTTGGATCCTTTCAGAACAGTCTCGGAAATGTCCCGTATTAGATCAGGATCAGCCCAGGCGGGTGCCGCCGTCCCATGAGTCGGATTCGCATAACCAATACCCTTCTG
>Ga0137370_10000208_pt1 | contig 22053 bp, 16 predicted proteins | sample SagtaG_11_FD_104920 | JGI IMG/M metagenome (GOLD analysis project Ga0137370, IMG submission 104920) | Vadose zone soil microbial communities from Sagehorn Ranch, Mendocino, California, USA - Sage1_R_20_16 metaG | ecosystem: Environmental > Terrestrial > Soil > Vadose zone | place: USA... | reverse complement strand
GCGTGAGGTGATCCTCGGAGTTCGGAAGGGTGGCGGGATTCCCATAGGCTGACGTGGAGCCGGCATAGACGACGCGCCGCACTCCCGCGTCACGGGCTGCGACCAGGACGCTCAGCGTCCCCGTCGCGTTCACGTGGTGGGTGGCCGAGGGCTCGTTCACCGAGCCCTGAACCGACGTGGCGGCGGCTTCGTGCAGGACGCAGTCCACGTCGGCCATCGCACGCCGGCAGACAGCGGCCTCCGTGATGCTGCCCTCAATGAGACGGACGCGGTCCGCGACGGCGGCGAAGTTCTCCCGCCGCCCTGTCGAGAAGTCGTCCAGCACGACGACGTCGTGCCCGTCGGCGACAAGGTGCTCCACCAAGAGCGAGCGGATGAAGCCCGCTCCGCCAGTCACCAGGAATCGCATCTCGAGTCTGCTCCGTTGGGCCCGGGTTTTGCTCGTTGCAGGAATCCGGCCAGCGCGCCCGGACGTGTGGAACGCCTGAGTGGTTGTGGCATAGGAGCAACATGTGTTTCCTCATGACGGGAGCGGCGGGGCACCCGACGTGCTCGGGGAGGGCGTTTTGGATTTTACGATTACTGCGGTCAATCCGCTCGATCACGAACAGGACATCAAGCAGCTGTTCGTGACCAACGAGCGGCCGGAATTCCCGGGTTTCTTTGACCGGGCGTACGCAGCCGGCGTCCGGGCTGGCGGCGTGAGCTGGATCGGGCGGGATCACGCCGGGAACGTCGTGATGCACGTCGCGTGCTTCCCACAACGGTTTCGCTTCGGGAGCGGAGAGGTCGTTGGCGGCCTGATGATCAACGCCATGGTGGCCCGGTCCTATCGGAGCTTCTTCCCCGCGCACACCCTGACCCGGCGCGCGAAGGAAGATATCAGGGCCCGCGGGCACATCGACTTCATCTACACCGATCCCAATGAGCAGGCCAAGGCGGTGATGGACATGTGCGGCTTCGTCAAGGTCGGCACGCTTGCACGATACGTCCTGCCCGTGAGCGACCGGCGCTGGTTGCTGGACCGCGCGATCCGCCTGTTACACGCCGGGGCTCGCGTGCTTAACTGGAGCCGACGAGGCGCTGCCCTGGTCGTGCGTCCGGCCGCGGAGTTCTCGACGCTTGGCCTCGAGGCTCCCGCGGGCGACTCGCCACGGCTCAGGCCCTATCACCCCAGCGCCCGTTATTCGATGCGGATGGAAGGCTATCCTGGCGCTTCGGACTGGTGGATTACGATCCCGCGCAACGGCGATCCGGATGACCCAGCCGCCGGGTTGCTCGTGCGCGGGCCGGACCCCTCCGGCGTGGCGGTCCTGCAAGCAGTCCGGCGAGACCCGCGCGTATCGCTGGCCGAGCTGATGCCCGGCCTGGTGGCGTGGCTCCGCGGCAAAGGGTGCACGCGGCTGCAGATCTCGACCGTGGCAGAATCGTGGTTCGGTGCCGAGCTGCGCCGCGCCGGCTTCATTCCGCGGAAGGACGCGTCGTCGATCGTCGCGACCGCCCTGACGGCGACCGGTGAGGTCGTTCTGCGCTCGGCGCACCTGTGGGAGATTACCAGCTTGGACTGCGACAACTAGCGGGGACGGTTGCGCGTCCACACCAAACCGCCGCAACGTGCGTGTGGCGGTCGCGCGACGGGAGAGCTCGATATGAAACGGTGTCAGACCTCGGAAGGCGTTGACGCTTCGTCCGATAGCGCGGTCGCGAGCGCCGCCAAATCGGCCGCCTCACCGATTATCATTGCGAGGGCTCGAACTTTGCAACCGGAGAAGTCGGCGAGGCCGAGACGCGATTCCATGTGCGCACGAGGTGCTGTGTCCACGACCATCGTAGACCGACGGAATCAGCGGCGGTGTGGACAGTTCGGTGTGCGCCGCCCTTACCGCGGCGTGCCAGCCGCTTGATGTCCCTGCGAGACCGCCTCACCACGCCCGACGACCAGCCCACGCGGGTACCGTCGCACCGCCCTGCCGGCAGCCGGTCCGGTGGGGCGGGTGGTAGCGTCGCTATGCGACGGACTTGGGTTGCCGGCCTTCTCGGACGGCTGCGTCGCATGCCCGACCGCCTCCTGCACCGCTCCCGTCGCCGCGCCGCGCTCGCCGCGCTGCGGGCGCGGCGGCCGCCCGCGACTGTGCTCGTGCTCTGCAACGGCAACATCCTCCGCAGCCCGTTCGCCGCGGCGGTCTTGCGGCGGGAGCTCAACCGCCGGGGCGGGGGGCCGATTCGCGTGGAGTCGGCGGGCTTCGCGGCGCCGGGCCGGGCCTCGCCGCCCCACGCCATCGCCGCCGCCGCGCGTCATGGGATCGATCTCGCGGGGCACAGCTCCCAGCTCGTGGTCGCCGACTTGGCACGCGCCGCCGATCTCATCGTCGTGATGGAGGAGCTGCAGCGCCGCAGCATCTGCGAGCGGTTCGGGCGCTCGATGCGGGATGTGCTGCTGCTCGGGGATCTGGATCCCATGCCCGTCATGTCCCGTGCGATCGAAGACCCCGTCGAGCAGGAGCGGGAGGTGTGCGAGCGGGCCTACGCGCGGATCGAGCGCTGCGTCGGGGAGTTGGCGCGCGCCTTGGGAGAGTCACTGCGCGCCGGCTCTAAGCTTTAATCCCGCAGCCCACGGCTGCGCGGGGCCGCTATAGCGGCGACGCCACACCGCACACGCCGACGACCTCCCACCTGACCGCGGTTCCCTGGTTATGTCATTGCCTCGGCGTGACTTATCGCTGGGGCCGGGGCTCAAGGCAGCGGCGGCGCCGGCCTTGCAATTCCCGGGGCAGGGCGATCATCGGGTCCGCGACTGCACGGCGTGTCGCGACCAGGTCCACGACACAGAGGAGTCCCATGCTTGTAACGCGGAAATCAAAGTGCTTGGTGACGGGTGGGGCCGGCTTCATCGGCTCGCATCTCGTTGAGCGGCTCGTTGCTCTCGGCCACGCCGTGCGGGTGGTAGACAACCTCAGCACGGGCGACAGAGCGAATCTCGCAGGCGTGGAGGACGACATCGAGTTTCTGCGCGGCGACCTCTGCGAGGTTGAGGTATGCCGCCGTGCGGTAGCCGGAATTGAGGTCGTCTTTCACGTGGCCGCTTTGCCCAGCGTCCCCCGGTCGCTGAAGGATCCCTGGGGGTCTCACGCGGCGAACGTCAATGCGACCATGCGCCTGCTGGAGGCGTGCCTGGAGGCCAAGGTCGCACGTATCGTGTACTCGAGCTCCAGCTCGGTGTACGGGGACACACCGGTACTCCCGAAGACGGAGTCAGTCGAGCCGCTACCACGGTCTCCGTATGCCGCGTCCAAGCTGGCTGGCGAGCAGTACGTGCTGGCGTTCGCCCGTGGCGGACTGATCGAAGGTGTGGCGCTTCGCTACTTCAACGTGTTCGGTCCCCGCCAAACTCCCCACTCCGCGTACGCGGCCGTCATCCCGAAGTTCTTCCAGGCCGCACTCGACGGGAGTCAAGCCGTTCTGTACGGAGACGGCCACCAGACTCGCGATTTCACGTACGTGGACAACGTGGTCGACGCGAACCTGCTCGCGGCCTCGGCCCCCGCAGCCACGGCGAGCGGCTGGCCCGTGAACGTCGGCGCCGGGGCGAGAACCACGCTGCTGGGCCTCATCGCGATGATCGGCACCGTTACGGGTCGCCCGGTGGACTTCGTGCACCAGCCTGCCCGTTCGGGTGACGTACGCGACTCGCTCGCGAGTCTCGATCGCGCGGAACAGCTCCTGGGTTACAAGCCGCGGATTTCGCTGGAGGCGGGGTTGCGGCGCACCTGGATGTGGGCGGCGGACGGCTCCAGGACGGTCACTCGTGGGCACGCGCCGGCGGCGTTGCGGCAGACCGCGTGAAGGGTGCCTGGTGACAGTATTCGATGTTGCAGCGGGTGTCTCGGTTGTCACGCTCGTGGCCGTCTGGTTGCTCTACCCGCTCGTCATGGGGGTGCGGGCCGGCTGGGCTCGACGGCGGCGTCGACCCGTCGTTTCGCGTCCCGACCCGGTGGCGGGTGTCGTCTCCATAGTGGTCGCGACGCGCGACGACCCTGCCGCGGTGCGCGCTCGCGTGGAGGATTGCTTCCGGGCCACCAACGCACCGGCCCAGTTGGAAGTCGTGGTCGCGTTCGACGCGAAAAGCGGACCGGAGCCCGTTGAGAGCGTCTTCTTGACGCGCGGGACAGTGCGCTACGTACGCGGAGATGAGCCAGGTGGCAAGGCCGCGACGTTGAACGCCGGGGTCAGGGCGGCCTCGGGCGACATCATCGTGTTCACCGATACCAGTCAGCGCTTCCACGCGGCGGCCATCGGCGCTCTGGTGGACGCGCTGCGCGAGCCGGGCATCGGCGCCGTTTCGGGAAGTCTCGAGCTGGCGTTGAGTAGCACCGCGTCGTTGGCCGCGCTGTATTGGCGCCTGGAGCGGTGGCTCCGCCAATGCGAAGCGGAGGTCGGCTCCTCGGTGGGGGTGACGGGTGCGATCTACGCGATTCGGAAGTCCCTGTGGACGCCGCTGCCTGCGGGGCTGCTGCTGGACGATCTGTACACACCGATGCAGATCGCGCTACGCGGATATCGCGTGGGGTTCGTGACGGGTGCCCGGGCGTGGGAGACCCGGCTGCCGAGCCCCTCGGAGGAGTACCGCCGCAAAACGCGCACCTTGACCGGGGTGATTCAACTCTGCGCCTGGCTGCCTGCACTGCTCAACCCCTTTCGCAACCCGCTCTGGACGGAATTCCTGTTCCACAAGCTGTTGCGTTTCCTGACACCGTACTGCGCCCTCGTGATCGGCGCGTGGTGCCTCGTTACCGCGTGGCCGTACGTGACCGCGCCGTGGGGTACACGGGCGAGTCCCGCTGCGGTGGCGGTGCTGTGCGTCCTGGGTCTGGGCGTCGCCCGGGCGAAGCCGTTCCGAGCCATGGTCGCGCAAGCTTGCTTGCTGCAGGCCGCGGTGATGGTCGCCACGTTCAACGGCTTGAGAGGTCGTTGGGATGTCTGGCGCAGATAGACGCGGCGTGGCCAGGGAAGGACCGGGGGGATGAGCAGCCACGCGCTACTGTATGTCGTCGTTGCACTCGTGGCGTGGGTGGTTTCCTGGCGCCTGAAGAATCCCCGGGTACGGCGTGCCTTGATGCTCGGCGCGAGCTACGTGTTGTACGCGAGTTGGGGTCTGCTATTCCTTGGCCTCCTCGTCTTCAGCTCGTTACTGAACTACGCGTTGGGCATCGCGCTGTCGCGACGGCCGTCTGGGGCGATACTCGCGGGTGCCGTCCTCTTCAACCTCGCACTCCTCGGCACGTTCAAATACGTGCCGACGATCCTGCCCGTGTCGCCCAACGCGTCGGTCGCCACGGCCGTCGCTGCCATCGGCCTCCCCGTAGGGATTTCGTTCTGGACCTTTCAGGCACTCTCGTACCTGTTCGATGTGTACCAAGGCACGGCGTCGAAGCCCTCCCTGTCGGAATGGCTCCTGTACATGGCGTTCTGGCCGACGGTGTTGTCGGGTCCGATATGTCGCCTGTCGACCTTGCTCCCGCAATTTCGCGATTGGCCGACACCGTCCGGCGAGGATGTCGGCCGTGGACTGGATCGCATCTGTATCGGGTTGTGGATGGGAGCGCTGGGGCAGGTCCTGGCCACCGGCTTGCATCCCGGGCACGGCGTGGATGAGGCATTCGACAGGCTGTCGCAGCCGTGGACCGGACTCGATGTCTGGGTTGCCGCGATCGGCTATGGGTTTCAGCTGTTTTTCAATTTCGCCGGTTATTCACACATGGTCATCGGCGCGGCTCGTCTGTTCGGCATCCGCCTGGAGGAGAATTTCGACCGTCCGTACCTCGCCGCCACGCCCTCGGAATTCTGGACGCGCTGGCACATGTCCCTTTCCTCCTGGATTCGTGATTACGTCTTTCTGCCGCTCGCCATGCTTCGCCGCGAGATGTGGTGGCGTAGCGTCGCGCTCATGGTGTCAATGATCGCCTTCGGATTGTGGCACAAGGGGAGCGTCCTGTTCGCCGCCTGGGGCGCCTATCAGGGGATGCTGCTCGTTCTGCATCGCAAGGTGCAGGGGCTGCAACGTCGATTCCCTTGGGCGGTGCCGGGCGCCGCGAGCAAGCCGCTGTCGTGGCTGATCACGGTCGGCGTCATCTGCCTCGGGTGGATCTTGTTCCGGGCCAATAGCGTCTCCCAAGCGCTCACGATGTGGCGCGTGGTCGTCACGCCGAGCCAGTATGTCAGGCCCCTCTTGCCATCGAGCCTGTATGTGGCAGTCTTGGCGTGTGTGCTCGGTTACTTCGGGACGCTCGGCGTCATTGCATGGTACCGGCGGCACCGTGCCACGCTCAACTTGCCGTTCGGCCTTCGGGCGGCCCTTTACGGCGTGGCGATTTATACCGGCCTGCTGCATGCGGCTGCCACACAAGCGTTCATTTACTTTCAATTCTGATGAAGTATTCGTCACTGCTCGCGCGGTGCGTGTTGGGGCCGGCGATCGTCGTCGCCGTCCTCGAACTGTGTGCCAGGGTGGATGACGCCCTGACGTACGGAGCGCCATTCTCGGGGCCGTACAGCAGCGAGAATCTCTTCGTGCGGGATCGGATCGGCCTGCGCGGCCGACCGGGGGCGCGGTTTCAAAAATGGCGCTTGAACAGTCTCGGGTATCGAGGCCCCGAACTCCGGCCGGGCTCCATCCGGATCGTGTGTATCGGAGCGTCCGAGACATTCGGATTGTATGAAGCCGAGGGTCGCGACTACCCTCGCTTGCTGGAGCACGCGCTGAACGCCCGGGCCGGCAATGACGTTTTCCAAGTCGAGAACGTCGCTGTCGTGGGACAGCCGCTGTCGGTCGCCACGCTCCGCGTACCCGAAATCGTCGAGCAAGTGCATCCTTCGCTCGCCATCATCTATCCGTCGGGGGCGACGTACACGTGGTTGCCCTGGGTCCAGGAGGAGCCGCGCTCGAGCGAGGCGGCGCCACCCGACCCGGGGCCGGCGAGCGCGCGTTTCGAGTGGCGAATCACAGAACGGCTGCGCAACCTCCTGAAGCAGGGGTTACCGTCGGCTGTCCAGACGGAGCTCCGCCGCCTCGCGATTGCGAGAGACATCGCCAGAAATCGCTACCCCGTGATGGATCGGGTGCCCGAAGAAAACGTGCGTCGGTTTCGGCAGGACCTGCTGCGGCTCGTCGCCGCGCTGCGCGCGCGCGGCGTGGAGCCCGTCCTGGTCACGCACGCGACCGCTTTCGGCAACGAGCTGTCGAGCAGAGACCGCGAGCTCCTGGTGGCCTGGCGCAAGTTCTATCCCATGCTCGACGAAAACGGGTTTCTCGATATGGAGCAACGCATGAATGGCGCAATCCGCGACGTTGCTGCTCAGGAGCACGCCTCGCTGATCGATGCCGCACGTGAAATGCCGCGCGGACGCGAGTACTTTGGTGACTTTTCGCACTTCACGTCGACGGGGGCCGAGGTGATGGCCAGACGCCTTGCCGACGGTCTGCGGCCTCTGATCGATGCTCGATTCCCGCAGCGTAACTGAGCACCCCATGCCGCCGCTCCGTTTCCGGACGCTGCCCGCCGCGCTGTTCGCGGCGCCACCCGACAAGCCATTCGTCACAATGTGGCGAGACGAGGACGACGTCGAGTCCGTCACGTTTGGAGAATTCACACGGCAGGCGGTCGTTCAGTCTGAATACCTCGCATCCCACGGCGTGCAGTCTGGTGACACCGTGGTCCTCATCATGCCCCAGGGCGTGCCGCTCATGGCGGCGTTCGTGGGGGCCATGCTATTGGGGGCCGTTCCGGCGATCCTGGCGTATCCGAACTTCAAGGTGGAACCGGCAAAGTACCGCTTCGGGCTGAGAGGCGTCTCCGCCAACTTGAAGGCGCGTTTGATTCTCGTGGACGCGGCGTTCCCGGACGAGTTGGTGCGCGACCTGAGTGGCGACCGCGACGTGCGGGTGGTTCGGTGCGACGCTGCGGTGCGGTCGGCGTCGATTGCCGAGGTGCCGCCCGCAATTGATCCCGACCAGTTGGCGTTCATCCAGCACTCTGCGGGCACGACCGGGCTCCAGAAGGGGGTGGCACTGACCCATGCCGCGGTGCTGACCCAGCTGAACCATCTCGCACAGGCCATCCGTCTTGACGCCGACGACCGCATCTACAGTTGGTTACCGCTGTACCATGACATGGGCCTGGTGGCCTGCTTCATGCTCCCCCTGGCGTGTCACGTTCCGGTGGTCATGCAATCGCCGACTGACTGGGTGATGCAACCGGCCACGATGCTCCACCTCATCTCGACGTATCGCTGCTCGTTGGCGTGGATTCCGAACTTCACATTGCAGTTCCTGGCGCGACGTGTGAGGCCGGAGGATCGCCAGGGACTGGACCTGACGTCCCTCCGCGCGCTCATCAACTGCTCGGAGCCGGTGCGTGCCTCCAGCATGGACGAATTCCTGGCGGCGTATGCACGCGCGGGGCTCCGGTCCAACGTGCTGCAGAGCTGCTACGCCATGGCCGAGACCGTTTTCGCAGTGACACAATCCGATGTGACCGGATCGGGTCCACGTCGCATCTGGGTCGATGCCGACGTGTTACGCAAGCAGCGCTGTGCGAAACCGGTGCAGCCCACGGCCCGCGGCGCCACCTGCCTGGTCTCGTCCGGGGGCTTGCTCCCGAACACCGAGGTGCGAATCGTCTCGGACGACGGTACGGCATTGGGCCCCGGCGGGGTTGGTGAGATCCTCATTCGGGGCGATTCGATGCTCGACGGCTACTACAACCGTCCCGACCTGACCGCCCAAGCGCTGAGGGATGGATGGTACTGGTCCGGGGATCTGGGGTGTCTCCTGGACGACGAGCTGTACGTGATCGGCAGAAAGAAGGACCTGATCATCGTAGCCGGTGAAAACATCGCCCCCCAGGACGTCGAAGAGATCGTGTCCGCTCACCCGGCGATCTACGACGGCAGGGTCGTGGCGTTCGGCCGGTTCAACCCCGCCCTGGGGACGGAGGAGATCGTCATTGTAGCCGAAGTTCGCGAAGGGGACGATCTGCGCAACGCGCCGGCCATTGATCGCGAACTCCGCGCCGCGGTTGGTGCGGAGCTGCGGGTCGGCCTCGGACCCATCTACCTGAAGCCACCGCGGTGGATCGTCAAAAGCACGGCGGGAAAGCCGGCGCGGTCCACCACGCGGGAAAAGCTCTTGTCGGAGCATGCCGAGCTCCGCGTTCCGGAGACCTGACGTGATCGTCGACCACGGGCGCAGCATGATCGAGTACATCGCGCAAACGCTCCTCCGGCGTCCCGACACGAAAATCGACGAGACCACGCCGCTGATTTCGTCGGGCCTGATCGACTCCCTGGCGCTGGTCGATATCGTGCTGAAGCTCGAGGAACTCACGAACCTGCGGATCCCGGCCGGAAAGATCCAGGCCAAGGACATGGACACCGTGGCCCTCATGTTTGCGACCGCACACCGTGTGGGCAAACCGAAGCGCTGAGCGATGATCCTCGGAACCCCGGGAGCCGGTCCCGTACGCGTCGCGGCCCTGATTGGCTCGGAAGCGCTCTCCGGTCCCGGCCGCCAGCTCACGGCCCTCGCGGCGGCGCTGCGGCCGGCCGGCGTTACCTGCCTGATCGCGGCCTTCCAGCGGCGCGGCGGGCCGTCTGCAGGGTTTGCTCAGCAGCTCGATCAGGCCGGCGTCGAGCACTGCATGGTGGAGGACCGCGGGCCGCTCGACTGGCGCATGGCCGGCGACCTGCAACACATGCTGCGGCAGTGGCGACCGTCCATCGTGCAGACCCACGGCTATAAGGCGACGGCCCTGGTACATCTGCTGCGGCGTTTGGGCGCCCCGTGGCCCTGGATCGGATTCTTCCACGGTGCGACGACTGAGAACCTCAAGACGCGATTCTATCACTGGGTCGACCGCCGCCTGCTCGCCACGGCCGACCGCATCGTCGTCATGGCCCAGGCCCAAGCCCGAGCCTTCGGGCATCTGGACGGCCGGGTTCGCATCATCTACAATGCGGCGCTGCAATCCGCACCGGCCGGCGAGGCTGCGGAGCGCGACCATCTCGCGGCGCTCATCGGTACGCTCCCGCGTCCGATCATCGGGGTCGTCGGGCGACTGAGCCCCGAGAAGGGCGTGGACCTCTTGCTCGATGCATGCGCCACGCTGATTCGAAACGGACTGGCGTTCTCCGTGGTCATCGCGGGAGACGGGCCGGAGCGCGCCAGTCTCGAGGACCGGTGTCGCCGCCTGGCGCTCGCGTCGACCGTCCGCTTCCTGGGACAGATCTCCAACGTGGACGCCCTTTACGACCATCTCGACCTGCTGGTGCTGCCCTCCCGCAGCGAGGGCTTGCCGAACACGCTGCTCGAGGCCATGCGGGCGGACGTTCCCGTCGTGGCGACGTCCGTCGGAGCGGTACCGGAGGTGGTCGGCACGTCAGCGGCCGCACGGTTGGTGGCTCCGGGCTCCGCAGCAGTGCTCGCGGAAGCAATCGAGAGCGCCGTGCGCCGCGGGGATTCGGCCCAGGCTGCGGCGGCGCGCCGGGATGTCGTGCGCTCCTTCTCGCTGGAGCGCCGGGTGGCAGACCACGTGCGGCTGTACCGCGATCTCCTTGAGGAGCGGTCCCGCCGCACGACTTGAGTGGCGTTTCCGACTCGTTAACCTCGCACTTCCTCGACCTGAGGGCCCGGGCTGCCCGCCGGCGTGCCCCGCTTCCGACCCCCCAGCTGCGCCACGTCGTGGCAGATGAGCCTCTCGTACGAAGCCCAGCTGTATCGACTCACCACCGCATCGAACCCTCGTTGGCCCATCTCGCGCAGCTCCCGGAGCGGCGTCTCGACGGCGGCCCGCACCCCCTGCGCGATCTCGGCAGCGGTGTCCGGAACGGCCCAGCCACACCGCTCGGCTTCGACGATGCGACGCAGCGGACGCGCGCTCGTGACCAGGACCGGCAGCCCCATGGCCATATAGTCGAAGAGCTTGTTCGGGACGGTCATGTCGGTCAGCTCATTGACGTGATGCGGGACGAGACCAATGCACCGCTGACCCACCAGCGTGTGCGCGACCTCGCTCAAGGGTCTCCAGCCGAGGAACTCGACCTGCTCCGTGAGGTGGAGCGTGGCCGCCAGACGGCGCAGGTGCGGCAACTCCTCGCCGTCACCAGCCACGACGAGCTTCACCCTAGCGCGCGTCGCGTCATCGAGGTGCGTGAGACCCTCGAGCACGCGGTCCAGGCAGCGCATCCGGCTCACCTGCCCGACGAAGAACAGGAGTAGCGGCGCCGATGGAGTCGGCTGTCCGAGCGTGATGCGCGGCAAGGGGACGTTGGCGTCGGGAACATTGTGAATCACGCGGATCCGGTCAGGGCTGACGCCGCCCCCGGCAAGACGGCGGGCATTCTCTTCGGCGACCACCCACACGCGATCCGCTCGGCGCGCACAGGCGAACTCCAGGGCCTCTACGATCGCCGGCTGCCGCAGGATCCAATGGCTCGCGCGTTGCCTGCCGTATGCACGCACCATCCCCGCGTAGTTCTCGACGAGATAGAGGATGACCGGCACACCCACCTGCTGACCTGCGAGCAACCCGGGCAGGGACAACCGCAGGTCTCTGACGATCAGGACGTCGATCCGATGATCGCGCAACGCCCGCCGGAGCCAGAGCACCCAGAACGGATTGATTGGCAGCGGCGCCGACCGGATGCGCGAGACGAGTCCGACACGCCGACCCGGCGTGAGCATGGGCACGATCCGGTGAGTGTCGGCGGCGCCGGAGGGGATGGCCCCGAGTTGCGGGCACAGCATGTACACCTCATGCCCTGCCGCCGTGAGGGTGGCCCGGACCCGCTCCGTGAGGACCTCCCAACGCTGGGGGTACTCGCACTGGTTGAGGACGGCGACTCTCATCGATCGGCCGTAATGGGTCGAGCGGTCGCGGCCGGCACCGTCGCATCGCTCCGTGTAGGCGTGCTCGGCGTGTCCCGGAGCAGGCGAGCGACAATGCGCGCAGCCGCCCGTCCGTCCCCGTAAGGATTGACGGCGCGCGCCATCCGGGCGTATGCGTCGCCGTCTTCCAGCAGGCGGATCGTCTCGGCGACCACCTTGCCTCGTTCGGTCCCCACGATTTTCACGGTTTGCGCGTCGACGCCTTCCGGTCGTTCGGTGACCTCCCGCAGCACGAGCACCGGCACGCCCAAACCCGGTGCTTCCTCTTGCAGACCTCCGGAGTCGGTCAGCACGAGGTATGCGCGTTTCATGACGTGCACCAGCGAGAGATAGTCCAGTGGAGGGAGCAGTACGATGTTGCTCACATCGCCGAGCAGCCGGTGCACCGGTTCCCACACCTGGGGATTGCGGTGGACCGGGTAGACAAAGCGCACGCGCTGAGCGTAGCGGGACGCGAGGTCCCGCAGCGCGTGGCAAATGTCCTCGAGCGGCGTCCCGAAGTTCTCGCGCCGGTGCGCGGTGACCAACACGATGCGCGCGCTGTCGGCCAGAGCCGCCACGAGCTTGTCGCGGGCCGCCTCTTCCAACGCCGTCGGTGCCCAGGGCTGCTCCGCAACCCAATGCAGCGCATCGATCACGGTGTTCCCGGTCACCAAGATGTGCTCGGAGGGCACGCCCTCTCTCAACAGATTATCCCGTGCGCGTCCGGTCGGGGCAAAGTGCAGGTCGGCGACGGCCCCCACGACTCGCCGGTTGACCTCTTCGGGAAAGGGTTGCCACTTGTCGTGGGTTCGCAGGCCGGCCTCCACATGGCCGACCCGGACCCGAGCGTAATAAGCAGCCAGGGCCGCGGCCGCGGCGGTGGTCGTGTCACCTTGCACCAGCACCCAATCCGGCTGCTCTGACCGGATCACCGCTTCGAGTCCGGTGAGGGTGGCCGCAGCGACCCGCGCCGGGGTCTGGTTCTCCGTCATGATCCGGAGATCGTGATCCGGCACGATGCCAAACAGGTCGAGAACCTGGTCGAGCATCTCTCGGTGCTGGCCCGTCACGCAGCTGCGGGAGCGGATCGGCGCTGTCCGGAGCTCTCTGAGCACGGGGGCGAGCTTGATGCCTTCCGGCCGTGTGCCAAGCACCGTGAGGACGGTCGGCATCAGCGCGCCCATGGACAGTCGCGATTCCGGTTGCTCACGCACACACCCCAGTGGTCACAGACCCTTCGCGCCACCGCTGGACGGTCCACTTGAGATTCACGACCCCCGCGACGGTCGTCACGAAGTGTGACCGGTCGTGGGGGCAAGAGAAGCGAGGCAACGCGAAGCGGTGCAGGGAGCTCGGGTCCCGAGCACCGTGCGACAGGGCGTACCCGGGCGTGGACGTTACGGCCGCCTTGAGGCCCGCGCGCCGGGCGGCCTCGAACTCCCGTCGCCCGGCCTTGCCGGCCGGGTAACAGAACACGGGCACGCAGGCGTCGGTCTCCTGGCGCAGCCGGCGGAACGACTCCTGGATCTCCCAGTTGCAAACCTCGTCCGTGGCGAGCGGCAGAATCGGATGGGTTACCGAGTGAGGACCGAACGTGACGCCGAGCTTTGCGGTTCGACGCACATCGTCCCAGCTGATCGGGGCGGATGCCGGCGGCGGCTTCGCGGGTAGCTCCACCTTCAGCTGCTCGGACAGGTCGGCGATCGCCGCTTCGCGCTCCGGGGCATCCACACCTTCGAGCAGGTCTGCCACGTTGCGCCGCACCACGTCGCGCTCCCACGGCGTCGACCAGCGATATGAACGGCGTTCGGAGCCCAGCCCGAATCGAAGTGAGGAACAGGGTGTGTTGCTGAACAAATGGGCGACGCGATCCCACCACAGCCAGAGCCGTCCGTCGAGGAACCCTGTCGGGACGAACAACGTCACCGGACAGTCGTACTCGGCGAAGATCGGGGCCGCAATGCGGGCGAAGCCGGCATATCCGTCGTCCACTGTGAAGGCGACGGCGGGCGTCCTCGAGTCGCTGTCGCCCTCTTCGATGAGCTTGACGACGTCCGTCATGCTGAGCAACCGGTAGCGATGGCGACGGAGGTACGCCAAGTGATCGCGCAGCGCCGCGACATCGTGTCCCACGATGCCTTGCTCCGGGTCTGTAAACCGGTGGAGCGTGAAGATCGCAAGGAGGCCGCGCCCGAGGGGGCGGAGCGCTGGCGCGAGGAAGTCCGCGCCGGCGAACCGTAACAGGAGGTGACGGAAAAAGCTCGCGGCGCGCGTCACGTGCCCTCCGCTCCACGCGGTTCCGTGGGGAGGTACGGGAGCACGGCCACTCCGAGGTAGCGTCGCACACGCTGCCGCAGCAACTCCGTCCGTGTCAGCGCGGCCGCGGCGGTCGCCAACGCCGCCCCCACACCGCCAAGCCTCGGGGTCAGCACGAACGTGAGCACGAGATTCAGCAGAGCCGTGCCGACGATCACGCGGCTCGCCTCCCATTCGTGTCCGGTCATGGTCAAAAGGTATCCTGACAGGGCACCAAACATGGAGCCGACTACGGTCACGCCGCCCAGCACGACCATAATAGGGTACGCACCGACGAATGCGACTCCATAGGCGTGCAGCAGGATGCGACCGGCGGCGAACAGCAGCACAAAAACGGGAACGCTCACGGCGGCGCATGCCTGTACGGTGCGGACGACGAGGTGCTGCAGCTCGGCTCGCCTCCCTTGGGCGTGGAGGCCTGATATGACGGGGAGCACAACGAAGATGACCGCGGTGGCGCCCGCGCCGATCAGGCTGGCCACCTGGCTGGCCACGCTGTAGAGGCCGGCGTCGTGCGGGCCGAGCAGGGTCCCTACGACGAGAATGTCCGCCTGCGCTGACAGGATGAGCTGCGCCGCCGAGATCACAATGAAGCCGCGCACGGCGCGCATCCACTGCCCCGTGTCGAACGCAGGAGCGGCGGCCACGGCACTGGTTGGAACGGCACGGCCCAAAAAGTAGAGGCTTAGGCCTAACGACACCGCCGTCGCCGCGGCGTTGAGCGCCACGGCCGCTCCCACGCCGAGCTCCAGCATACCCAACCCCGCGAGCAAAATCGCCACCCCGAACAGCACGGGTCGCAACACCAACGGCGGCAGTTGCGACTGTGGCACCCGCCGTAGGCCCTGGAGTGCGGCGCTGCTGAACAGCAACAGCGAGCTCAGCGGCACCAACACAGCTGCCGGCCAGATGCCCCCGTCGACCCCGCTGTGCAGGTGGCTTCGCAGCAGCCATGCCGCCAGGCCGGCGGCGAGCGCCACTGCCGTCGCCGTGCCGGCGACGACGCGCCACCCGTACTGCAAGAACCCCCGGAGCAACCCGTCGCGCCGCTGGCCGTCGTAGGCGCCGACGAAGCGGACGGCCACGTTATCGAACTCGAGCTTCCCGACCAGCACCGCGACGTTGACCCACGCCAGCAGGTAGCTGTACACACCGTAGTGCATCGCCCCGAGCGCCCGGGCGAGGATCACCTGCGTAATGAACGATGCGACAAGACCGCTCGCGTTGCCGCCGATCGACCACGCGGCACCCTTGACCATGACCGGGCTAACGCCGGAGCGCGCCACGAGCTCGGCCGCACGTGCCAACGGTCCCGTACCTGGAGCCGGGGTCACCCGGGGTTCCGCACGCTTACGACCGACGATCTCACTTGTGCTGGTCTGTCTCGACACCGCGATAGGCCGCCCGTGATGGGATGGGTTTGCGCCCCGGGGAAGCGCAAGTCGCGTGCCCACCTTGGCACCCGCCCAAGCGGCGGCACCCCAATTGACGCCGTTTTCCTGCGGCCAAGAGCGTGCGCGCCCCCTCGTCGCTCATTGGCTGTGGCGTGGACGCCACAGCGTGTCGCAAACCGAGTTCCCAGCGCCACAACCCCAGGTGGGACCAGACCCGCTCGGGTCTCACTCTTGCGTGAGCCGAACCAGCACACATGCAGAACTGCTGTCTTGCCCGACGAGGCGTAGTGACTTGGGGACTTGTAGCGGGTGCCCTCGGCTTCGTCGCGATCGCCACTCTCGTACCGGGTGCGCAGGGCACCGGTGGTGGGGGTATGCCGTTTTGGTGTCTGACGTGCGGCGATTATGCCCTTGCCGACGCTGTGGCGAATGTGGCGCTCTTCGTTCCCCTCGGCTGGGCCCTGAGCCGCGCCCGCGTGCCGTCCCTCGTAGCGCTCGCCGTGCTCGTGACGACGACGCTTACGATCGAGTTGCTCCAGTACACCCTCGTCCCCGGGCGAGACGCGAGCTTGGCGGACATCCTCACGAACTCCGTTGGTGGCGTCACGGGGATGGCCCTGCCAGGCCTGCAGGGCAGGATCGCCGCATCAGGCCGGCGCGCCATGCGCGTCGCGACTCTGTATGGGGTGCTGCTCGTCGCAGGCCTCGGCGTGGGTGAGGGGGCTCAGGCCGTACCGCAGCCCCGGACGCTTCGCTGGACCGAAGGAAGCACGCACGGCTACGTGCCCTTCACGGGCTCCCTGAGAGCGCTGCAGGTGGACGGTGCGCCGGTCCCACTGCGCCAATGGCTCAACGTCCCGCCTCGGAACGCGGCGGAGATCACGGTCGATCTCCTCTCGGCCCGCCCCGGCACCGGCTTGGCACAGATCATCGTGGCCTGGATGCCGACCGGGGATGGGTGGATCTGGCTGGAACAACAAGCGCGGGATCTCCGTGTGCACGTTGCTTCGGCAAGTGACCGCCTTCGCCTACGGGGTCACTCGACCTGGCTCGGCGCCATCATGCCGGCGCTCGCGGGTGAGCCTGTGACCATACGCCTCCTGGTGCGGCCCTTCTCCTACCGGATCGCCGTTGAGACGAAAGCCGGCACGCTCGTGCGACATGAAGCGATCACTCCCGGGGATGGGTGGCGCCTGTTTAGTCCCTTCGAACGTGCGGGGGAGCCTTGGGCGTCCCTCCTGACTGGGGCCTGGATGGCAGTGCTGCTCGCGCCGCTGGGGTATCTGGGGTCGGTACAATCGCGCGCGACGGCCGTGGTCGCCGCAGTGGGGGCGGGCCTGAGCCTTCTGTTGTTGCCCCTCGTGTCGGGCTGCGCGTGGCTGCCCCTGGCCGGATGGTGCGGTGCGGTGAGCGGCTTTTTAGTCGGGGTCGCAGGGTCGAGCGCATCGGTCACCAGCGTGCGGCCTCGGTGACCGAGCGGCCCGGTTAGTCGGGTGGCGTCTCGCGCCGTGTGGGCCGGCGGGGGAACACTTGGCTTACGCCGTGCACCCACCCTTCCAATTCAACCTCCGAGAGTGCCGAAGAGTCCATAAGCCGTGGCAGCAGAAGCGGTCGGCGCTTGGGCCCGGCGAGACCGGGATCGCAGGTCGTAGCCGAACGAACGCCTAGGTCAGCGAGCCAAGGCAAGAAGCGCTTCGCATACACGCCGCTGGGATAGCAGAAATGGTTGGCGGACGGCTGGCCGAGCGCCCTCAGGAAGGTGCGATTCTCGGTTATTTCCCGGTGGAAGAGCTCGCGATCTCTGGGCATGCGGTGGCGATGGGTGTGCAATTGCAGATCGACGCCTTGTTTGACCAACTGAATCAATTCTTCGGGTTTCATCAAATGAAGCAGGCGGTTCGCGCGTATCTGCGCCGAGTCGACGTCCAGAGCGGCAGCCAATTCATCGACGATCTCGTCTTTGGCCTGGCCGGACATACCGTTGCGATGAGCCGCCTGGCGAATCCGAGCGCAGGCCGCTGTGCGGCTCTCCGCGGTGCTCAAGTCGAGCACTTCCGGAGTCCCGGTGAATCGCAGTCCCTCGATCTTCTTGCCTGCCCCCTTCCAGGCGATGTAGGAGCACGCAACGTCGAATACCGGCCGATTGAACGCGGAGTAGTATGACGTTTGATAGACCGTGACGGGAAATCCGAACTCTCGGATCACCGGAAACGCCCGGGCGAAGAAGTTGTAGAAGCCGTCGTCGAACGTGATGACGACGGACCTGGGCGGCAGGTCGTTCATGCCGAGTCGTGTTACGGCTTCGCACAGGGACAGCACGGAACAGTCGTTACGGACCAGCAACTCCATACGACGCCTGAGGGTGTCTTGCGTCATGTAGAGATTTGGGTTCCAGAGATGTTCGTCGTCCTGAGAAATTCCGTGATATCCGAGGATGAGGAGGCGGCTCGTTCTCCAGGCGCTCCGCCCGAACGCCGCGAGAATGCCCATCCGCTTGGAACGTCTCAGGACGCCGACTTTGAGCGTTTTCAGCCCCATATCCGGTCGCTCTTGGTTGGCACAATGCACCTGCATGGATCGGCACAAAGCGCCTGCACGGATCGCGCCACGATTAGCCGTCGCTGGGACGCCAAAACCGTGAGTGTACGCGCGGATTCGACAGTGTATCGTTCGAGCCGTGGCGCGGCCGCCACAGAGGGTGTTGCGCGCGCCTGGCCCGTGCGCAGCGGGAAGACACCACTCAGCGGCGACGTCCGGCGATCAGGTTAACGCCTTCATCGACGCGGACAGGCGGCTGGGCCGCGCTCACCGCCTTGCACTGCGTGCGCACCGCTTGCGACGCGCTCCAGAGCAGGGCGAGGAAAACGTAGGGAAACGTGAGATGCGAGTACGATCCGAAGATTCCCGCGATGAGGTACCCGCACAGGCTGTACTGCAGCCACCGCAGCATCTCGGCTTGCGCGGGCAAGGCGCGCCGCGCGCGGCGCCGCGCCTCACGCGCGCCGCGCAGCACGCTCGCCACGAGCCCCAGGAAGAGCACAAGCCCCGCCACTCCAGTCTCCGCTAAGATGTTCAAATAGGTATTGTGTGTGTCCAGGTGGCCCAGGGAGGGGGTATACTGGGCGTTGGCTTCCCCATACGCTCCCAGGCCTACGCCGAGCAGGGGATGGTCCTCGATGATGCGGATGGCGGTTTGCAGGACCGCAAACCGTTGGCGCGCGGATCCTTCCGTGTCCATCTCACCGATCGTTTCCACACTCGTGCCGCGCCGCAGACCCCCGATCCGTTTCCAAAACGTGCCGGGGGCGAGATACAGCGCCAGCGCAACTAGTGCGGCGAACACGGCCACGGCACGCGGTCGACGTCGCGCGAGCGCGATAGCCGAGGGCAAGGCCATGGTCGCCATCGCGAGGAATGCGCCACGGGATTGAGTGAGCACGATGATGACGATCAACGGTATGGCGCCGGCCAGGCCGATCCAGCGGATCAGACTTCCGCGAGCGCCTTCTGCCCAGAGCGCAACAGCCGGTCCGAGCATCAGGATGGTCACCGCGGCGAGATCATTGGGATTCTCGTAAATGAACGGGCCGACGGCACGTCCCAGGAGCGTATTGCCGGTGACATAGTTCACCAACGTGGACCGGGCCGGGAACAAGATGTAGCTCGCGAGCATGAAGAGCATGAAGTACCGGATCTGCGTCCCCGTGCGCAACGCGTTGACCGCGACGAGCGTCACCAGGAGAAGCTTGCTACGTTCGATCAGACTCTCCCGCACCACGGCAGGATACGGGGTCGCCACATATCCGACGATGGCCCATGCCGTCCAGGCGGCGAACACCCAGAGAAACGGGGGCATGCGCAGCGCCTGGCGTTGCAGCAGCAGGCTGACGAAGGCGCCGGCCATCACCACCGTCCCGATGGGTAACCGGTATGTCATGATGACGAAGATGTAGGCCAGCAGCCCGACGAACGCGGGTGTCCAGCTGACCTGGAAGGGTCGCCGTGCCGGTACCACGGGGTCTGCCAGAATCCCGCTCATCTGTTCCGTCGTGACCTCAGAACTCGATCAGTGAGCCCGGGACGGGTCGCGCGAGGCGACCCGTGTCCAGGTGAGCCAACCAGAGGTGGAGCACAAGGGCGCGCCACAGCGCGGTGCTGTGGTCGCGACGTCGCATCAGATGCTCCGTACTCAACCGACGTACCGAGGCCCGGTCAAGCAGATCGTACAGTCCACCGTTCGCCGTCGCGAGCTGGTCGATGCGGTGGCGCAGCGGTCCGCGGAACCACTGGCCGAGCGGCACCGAAAACCCGAGCTTCGGGTGGTCCAACACCTCGGCCGGCACGAGCCCGCGGATCGTCTGCCGGAAGACCTGTTTCCCGGCCCCCCTGCGGATCTTGAGGTCCGCTGGCAACGCGAGAGCGAACTCGACGAGTGCATGGTCGAGCAGCGGGACGCGGGCCTCCAGAGACACCGCCATGCTCGCCCGGTCTACCTTGGTCAGGATGTCGCCCGGGAGGTAGGTCGCGACATCTACGAGCATCATTTGGGACGTGAAATCGCGGGTACCGGCGGCCGCGAACGCATTCCCCAGAATGTCCCCGAACTGACCTTCCCGGGGCACGAGGTGGGGTGCGGCCATCCCGCCATCCGCGGGTGCCAGGGCCAGCGCCACGGTACTCGCATACCGCGCGGAACGTGGCCGTGCGAGATCCAGCAGGCGGCCTCGCCCCGGCGCGATGTGCGGCAGCGCGTGGCCTACCGCGCGCAGCAGCGGACGGCCCCACGCGGGGACGGTGGGACGCCCCAGGGTCTCGACATAGCGCGTGTAGCCGCCGAACAGTTCATCGCCGCCGTCCCCGGAGAGGCTCACGGTCACGTGCCGGCGGGCGAGCCACGAGACCACGTAAGTGGGGAGCGCCGAGGAGTCTGCGAACGGCTCGTCGAAGATGCCGACGATCCCTTCGACCCACCGGTCCGCGTCCGGTCGCAGTACGAGATCCGTGTGGTGCGTGCCGATGGCTTCCGCGACGCGGCGGGCGTGCGGCGCTTCGTTGAACGCGCCTTCGTCGAACCCGATTGCGAACGTGCGCGGCTGGATTGGCGCGTTCTGGGCCATCAGCGCTACCACGGTGGAGGAATCGAGCCCACCCGACAGGAACGCTCCCAGCGGCACTTCGGCCTCGAGATGACTGGTCACGGCCTCGGCGAGCAGCTCCCGGAGACGCTCCGCAGCCAGCGCCTCATCCGCGACTGGGGTCTCCGCCACCACCGGCGTCCAGTAGCGCCGCACGTTCGCACCCCGTTCCGCCGACCAGGTGAGGATGTGCCCTGGCGACAGCTTCGCAACGCCGGCGAAGGCGGACAGCGGGTCAGGTACGTACCCCAGGGAGAGGAACGCCGCCAGGCCGGACTCATCCAGCCGGCGCGGAAAGCGCGACAGGGCGAGGAGCGAGCGCAACTCCGAGCAAAACGCGATTCCGTCCGGGGTGAGCCAGTAGCTCAGTGGCTTGATGCCAACCCGGTCCCGGGCCAGGACGAGGCGCTTGGCACGGGCGTCCCACAAGGCAATGGCGAACATCCCCCGCAGCCGCACGACGAAGTCGTCGCCCCTCTCCTCGTACAGGTGGACGATCGTCTCCGTGTCGCTTCGCGTCCGAAAGCGATGGCCGCTGGCGATCAAATCGCGCCGCAGTTCGTGGTGGTTGTAGATCTCGCCGTTGAAGACGACTTGGATCGAGCCGTCCTCGTTGGCAATCGGTTGCTGGCCGCCGGCGACGTCGATAATGGAGAGGCGGCGCATGCCCAGCGCCACCTCGGGGGCGACGAAATACCCTGCGTCGTCGGGCCCCCGATGAACGATGGCGTCGCACATCACGCGCACGGTACGGGCGGCCTCGTCGTCTCGGAGCTGCCATCCCGCAAAGCCGGCAATCCCGCACACGGCGCTACACCTCCACGCCGGCGCCGAGCGCGAGCGATTCGTACCACGCACTCAGGCGGCTGATGATCCGACTCTCGTGGTACTCCGCGCGTACAAGCGCCTGGGCCCGAGCGCCCAGAGTCTGCGCCAAGCCGGGCGTCTCGGTCACGGCCAGCAGGGCGGCGGCGAGGGCCTCGGCATCCCCGGGGGGGACCAGCACGCCGGTTTCGCCGTCCCGCACCGCGTCCGGGATGCCGCCGACGCGCGTCGCCACGACCGGCCGCGCGGCAGCCATAGCCTCGAGCACGGAGTTAGGGAAGCCCTCGCTGACGGAGCACAACACCGAGACGTCGAATAGGTGGTGGAGGTTGAAAGGGGGCGTGATGATACCCGGGAGATGGATTCGCTCCTCAAGACGCAACGTCCGTGCCAGGTCCGCCAGCGCCGGACGCTGCGGTCCCTCGCCCACACAGACGAGGTGCGCCCGAGCCATGTCCGG
>Ga0137370_10000205_pt1 | contig 22133 bp, 17 predicted proteins | sample SagtaG_11_FD_104920 | JGI IMG/M metagenome (GOLD analysis project Ga0137370, IMG submission 104920) | Vadose zone soil microbial communities from Sagehorn Ranch, Mendocino, California, USA - Sage1_R_20_16 metaG | ecosystem: Environmental > Terrestrial > Soil > Vadose zone | place: USA... | reverse complement strand
GTCGCCTCGGGAACCGCGACTCTCGAGGCGCTCTTGAGCGCTCGACCGATGGTGGTGGCCTATCGGGTGAGTCCCCTCACGGCCTTCGCGCTCCGCACGCTCGCTCTGGTGAAGGTACGATACTTCTCGCAGCCGAACCTGCTCGCCGGCCGGCGCCTGGTGCCGGAGTTCTTTCAGGAGCAGGTGAGCGGCGCTGCGCTCGGGGATGCTCTGTTGCAGGAGCTCGAGGATCGCGGGCACGTGCGTGAGCTCGTCGAAGAATTCGCCGCCGTGCATCGGACGCTGCGCCGCGGCGGGGCTGCGCTCGCGGCGCAGGCGATCCTCGAGTGCGCCGCGCGCGCGAGCGCGCTTGGGGGGCCGCCGGCCATGAGCGCGGGGGGCGCCGATGGCGGCAGCTGAGCTCGCGCTCGCGCCGCGCCGGCAGCGGTGCGATCGCGCACGCATCGCCGGCGTCGACGAGGCGGGTCGCGGACCGCTCGCGGGCCCCGTGGTGGCGGCGGCGGTGATCCTCGATCCGCGGCGGCGCATCCGGGGGCTCGCGGACTCGAAGCTGCTGACGGCGCAGCAGCGCGAGCGGCTCGCGCTCCTCATCCGCGCGCGCGCGCTCGCCTTCGGCATCGGCTGGGCGGATCGCGACGAGATCGATTGCCTCAACATTCTCGAGGCGACGCTGCTCGCGATGCGCCGCGCGCTGCTCGCGCTCCCGGTGTGCCCGACGCACGTGCAGGTCGACGGGAATCGTTGTCCGTGGCTCGCGGACCTGCCGCTGCCGTGCACGCTCGAGGCCATCGTGCAGGGCGATGCGCGCGTCAATGCGATCAGCGCGGCTTCGATCCTGGCCAAGGTGCATCGCGATGCGATGATGCGCGCGCTCGATGCGTGCTATCCGGGCTTCGCGCTCGCCCGCCACAAGGGCTACGGCACGCCGGCGCACCTCGAGGCTCTCGCCCGCCGTCCCCCTTCGCCCCTGCACCGCCGCTCGTTCAGTCCGCTGCGGCGCTCCGGGGATACCTGAGAGTCCGATGTCGCAGGCTTTCGTCCATCTCCGGCTGCACACCGAATACTCGCTCAGCGACAGCGTCGTGCGGGTGCCGGAGCTCGTCGCCGCGGTGGCGGGGATGAGCATGGCGGCCGTGGCGGTGACCGACGAGGGGAATCTCTTCGCGATGGTGAAATTCTATCGCGCGGCGCTCAAGGCCGGTCTCAAGCCGATCGTCGGAGTCGACCTGCAAGTCGCGGAGGCGGGCGAGCCGCGGCAGCCGCCGACGCGAGTGACGCTGCTGTGTCAGTCGCCGGCCGGTTACCGGAATCTCACGCGCCTCGTGAGCCGCGCCTACCTCGAAGGACAGGAGCGCGGCACGGCGCGCATCGAGCGCGGCTGGCTCTCGCCGGACGCCCTCGAGGGCCTCATCGGCCTCTCCTGCGCCACCGAGGGCGACATCGGTCGGGCGCTCATTTCCGCGCGCGAGCGCGACGCCGAGCGCGCGCTCGATGCGTGGCAGGCGCTCCTCCCCGGGCGCTTCTATCTCGAGCTGCAACGCCTCGGCAAGCCCTTCGAGGAGACCTACATCGCCGGCGCGGTGGCGCTCGCCGCCCGGCGCGGCGCGCCGGTGGTGGCCACCAACGACGTGCGCTTCCTCGAGCCCGGGCAGTTCGAGTCGCACGAGGCGCGCGTCTGCATCCACGACGGGACGCTCCTCGCCGACACCGGCCGGGTGCGCCGTTATTCGCGCCAGCAGTACCTGCGCACGCCGCAGGAGATGGCGGCGCTCTTCGCCGACCTGCCCGAGGCGCTCGCCAACTCCGCCGAGATCGCGCGCCGCTCGAGCCTCCAGCTCACTCTCGGGGAGGTGCGGCTGCCGCAGTACCCGCTGCCCGCCGGGGTGAGCACCGAGGAATTCCTGCGCGAGGAAGCCGCGCGCGGCCTCGCGGCCCGCTTCGCCGCAAGCTCGGGCGCCCCGCTCCCTTATCGCGAGCGGCTCGAGCGCGAGCTCGCGGTGATCTGCCAGATGGGCTTCGCGGGCTACTTCCTCATCGTCGCCGACTTCATCCGCTGGGCGCGCGAGCACGGCGTGCCGGTGGGCCCCGGGCGCGGCTCGGGGGCGGGCTCGCTGGTCGCCTACAGCCTCAAGATCACCGATCTCGATCCGATCCGCTACGACCTGCTGTTCGAGCGCTTCCTCAACCCCGAGCGCGTCTCGCTGCCCGATTTCGACATCGATTTCTGCATGGACGGCCGCGACCGGGTCATCGATTACGTCGCACGCAAGTACGGCCGCGAGCGGGTGTCGCAGATCATCACCTACGGCACCATGGCGGCGAAGGCGGTGGTGCGCGACGTCGGCCGGGTGCTCGGCATGGCCTACGGCTACGTCGACCGCATCGCCAAGCTCATTCCCTTCGAGCTCGGCATCACGCTCGATGCCGCGCTCGAGCGCGAGCCGGAGCTCAAGCGCCTCTATCAGAGCGAGGACGAGGTCCGAAATCTCATCGACCTGGCGCGCTCGCTCGAGGGCCTCACCCGCAACGCCGGCATGCACGCCGGCGGCGTGGTGATCGCCCCGTCGGCGCTCACCGACTTCACGCCGCTCTACCGCGACGCCGCCGGCGGAGCCGTGCTCACGCAGTTCGACAAGGACGACGTCGAGGCGGCGGGGCTCGTGAAGTTCGATTTCCTGGGTCTGCGCACGCTCACCATCATCGAGCGCGCCGTCGCGCTCCTCAATCGCGCCCGGCCGCCGGAGGCGCTGCCGCTCGCCATGAGCGCGCTTCCGATGGACGATGCACCCACCTACGCGCTGCTCAAGTCCTGCCGCACCACCGCGGTGTTCCAGCTCGAATCGCGCGGCATGAAGGACCTCATCCGGCGGCTGCAGCCGGATTGCTTCGAGGACATCGTGGCGCTGGTGGCCCTCTTCAGGCCGGGGCCGCTGCAGTCGGGCATGGTGGACGACTTCATCAACCGCAAGCACGCACCGCGCGAGGCGCCGATCGACTACCTGCATCCGAGCCTCGCACCCGTCCTCAAGCCCACCTACGGCGTGATCCTCTACCAGGAGCAGGTCATGCAGATCGCGCAGGTGCTCGCCGGGTACACGCTCGGCGGGGCGGATCTGCTGCGCCGCGCGATGGGCAAGAAGAGCCCCGAGGAGATGGCGCAGCAGCGCTCGGTGTTCGTCGGCGGCGCGGTGGCGCGCGGTGTGCGCGAGGGCCTCGCGGCGCACATCTTCGATCTGATGGAGAAGTTCGCCGGCTACGGCTTCAACAAATCGCACTCGGCCGCCTACGCGCTGCTCGCGTATCAGACGGCGTACCTGAAGGCCCATTGGCCCGCGGAGTTCATGGCGGCCGTGCTCTCGGCCGACATGGATCACACCGACAAGGTGGTGACGCTCATCAAGGAGTGCAGCGACATGGGACTCGCGGTGCTGCCGCCGGATGTCAACGCCTCGAGCTACGAGTTCACGGCCTGCGGCGAGAGGAGCATCCGCTACGGCCTCGGCGCGGTGCGCGGTGTGGGCCAGGGCGCGGTCGAGGCGCTGATCGTCGAGCGCAGCGCGCGCGGTGCGTTCACGTCGCTGGAGGATCTGTGTCGCCGGCTGGATCTGCAGAAGGTCAACCGGCGGGTGCTGGAAGCGCTGCTGCGCTCCGGCAGCCTCGATGGCCTCGGCGCCACTCGCGCAACCCTCATGGAGCGCCTGGGACGAGCCATGCAGCTCGGCGACCAGAGGAGCCGCGCCCATCAAGCGGGACAGAACGACCTGTTCGGCCTCGCGAGCGAGGAGGGCGCGGCCGCCGCGCCCGCCCCCGGGAGCGCCGTGGTCCTGCCGGAGTGGGGCGAGGCGGTGCGCCTCGCGGGCGAGCGCGAGACGCTCGGACTCTATCTCACCGGTCATCCGCTCGGGCGCTTCGAGTCGAGCCTGGCCCGCTTCGTCACGCATCGCATCGGCGATCTGGTCAGCGACCGGCCGGTGGCCGGGCTCGAGGGCGGGCGCTTCGGCGGCGGCCGCCCCGTGACCGTGGCCGGACTCATCGACGAGGTGAAGAAGCGCGGCCCGCGGGTGATCCTGACCCTCGATGACCGCACCGGGCGACTCGAGGTGCTGCTCTTCGAGGAGACCTGGCAGAGACACCGCGAGCTGATCGCCAAGGATGCGCTGGTGCTGGTCGAGGGACTGTTGCGCTTCGACGAGTTCTCGGACGCCTGGCGACTCGCGGCGCGGCGCATCACCGAGCTCGACAAGGTGCGCGAGCAGGAGGCGCGCCGCCTGGTGATCCGCTGCACCCACGCGCAAGCCCCCGCCGTGAGCGAGGCTCTGGCGGTGATTCTCGCGCCGTGGCGCCCGGGGCCGTGCCCGATCACGGTCGAATACGCGGGCGCGACGGCGTGCGGCGCGCTCACGCTCGGGGAGGAGTGGACGGTGCGCGCCGGGCGCGAGCTCATCGAGCAGCTCGAGGGCCTGTTCGGGCGCGATGCGGTGCAGATCGTCTACGGGCCGCCGCCGGTGAGCCCCGGCACGACATTCTCGGCCGACGGCCGTTAGGGTACCTTAGCACGCATGGCCGTCGCGTTCCTCGACTTCGAACAGCCGATCGCCGAGCTCGAAGCGAAGATCGAGGAGCTCAAGCACGTCGGCTCGGATTCCGAACTCAACATCGAGGATGAGATCGGGCGGCTGCAGGCCAAGAGCCGGCAGCTGACGGTGAGCATCTTTGCCAGCCTCACTCCCTGGCAGATCACGCAGCTCGCGCGCCATCCCCACCGTCCCTACACGCTCGACTACGTCGCCGCGATCTGCAGCGAGTTCTACGAGCTGCACGGGGATCGCATGTACGCCGACGACGGCGCCATCATCGGCGGGCTGGGGCGCATCGACGAGCGCGCGCTCATGATCATCGGCCACCAGAAGGGCCGCGACACGAAGGAGAGAGTGCGCCGCAACTACGGCATGCCGAAGCCCGAGGGCTACCGCAAGGCGCTGCGGCTGATGCGCCTCGCCGAGCGCTTCGGCCTGCCGCTGCTGACGCTCATCGATACGCAGGGCGCCTACCCCGGAGTGGGCGCGGAGGAGCGCGGTCAGAGCGAGGCCATCGCCCGCAACCTCTTCGAGATGTCGGTGCTGCGCATTCCCATCGTCACGGTGGTGACCGGGGAGGGCGGATCCGGCGGCGCGCTCGGCATCGGGGTGTGCGACCGCCTGCTGATGCTCCAGTACAGCACCTATTCGGTGATCTCGCCCGAGGGCTGCGCCTCGATCCTCTGGAAGAGCCAGGACAAGAAGGAAGTGGCCGCCGACTCGCTGAATCTCACCGCCGACCGCCTGTACAAGCTCGGCCTCGTCGACGAAATCCTCGAGGAGCCGCTCGGGGGCGCGCATCGCGATCCGGCGGCGAGCGCCGCGAGCCTCAAGGCCGCCGTCGTCCGCTATCTGAACGAGCTCACGGCTATCCCGGCCGATGAGTTGCGCGCGGCGCGCGCCGCCAAGATCGCCTCTTTCGGCGTGTTTGCCGAAACCGCGGCCTGATGCCGTGAGGCGAGCGGGCGGTCGGCGGAGCGTCGCATTCGGGCCACGCGCACTGAGTGCGCGCCTGGCGGAGCTCCTGCCGGACTTCCCGCAAGTCTCCGTGTGCGTCGCCTTCAGCGGCGGTGCGGACTCGACGGCGCTGCTCGGCGCGCTCGCGGCCCTCGCACGGGCGCCCCTCGAGCTGCGCGCCATCCACATCGATCACCGACTGCATCCGCACTCGCGGCGCTGGAGCGCGCACTGCGCCCGCGTGGCCCGCGCACTCGCCGTGCCGCTCACGGTGCTGCGCGCGACCGTGGCTCCTCTCCCCGGCGAATCGCTCGAAGCCGCCGCGCGCACCGTGCGCTACCGGCTGCTCGGGGAGGCGCTGCGCGACGGCGAGACGCTCCTCACGGCGCATCACGAGGACGACCAGCTCGAGACCGTGCTGCTGCAGCTGCTGCGCGGCGCAGGCCTCGCCGGCATCGCCGCCATGCCCGCGAGGGCCCCTCTGGCACGCGGCTTCCTCGTGCGCCCGCTGCTCGCGTGGTCGCGGCAGGAGCTGATCGCATACCTGCGCGCACGGGGCCTCGAGTGGATCGAGGACCCCATGAACTCCGAGCTTCGCCTCGATCGCAACTACCTGCGCGCGCGCGTGCTGCCGGCGATCCGCGAGCGCTGGCCGGCCGCCGCAACGACCGTGACGCGCACCGCACGCCACGCCGCCGAGGCGCAGCGTCTCCTCGACGAGCTCGGTCGCGCCGATGTCGCCCGCGCGGCCTTCGGCGCCAGGCTGTCGGCGAAGGTGCTGCGCGCGCTCACCCCCGAGCGGCGCCGCAACGCGCTGCGCTACTGGATCACGGCTGCCGGGTACCGGCCGCCTCCGGCAAGCCGGCTCGAGGAGATCGCCGGCCCGGTGCTCGCGGCGCGCTCCGACGCCCAGCCCCGCGTCAGCTGGCCGGGAGTCGTGGTGCTGCGCGAGGCGGATCTGCTGTCGCTCTCCGCCTCGCCCGGGCCCGGCGACCGCGCGAGCTCCCCGCCCGGTGCGTCCCCGCTGCCGGAAGTCAGCTGGTCGTGGGGCCGAGGGCGCAGCCGCGTCCTGCCAGGGTACGGCGGACGCCTGACGCTGAAGCCCGACGAGCGCGGGCCGCTCGACCTCGAGGCACTCCCCGCCACGCTCACCGTCCGGGGACGCCGCGGCGGGGAGCGGTTGCGTCCGGTGCGCGGCGGGCCGCACCGCGCGCTCAAGAGCCTGATGCAGGAGGCGCGCGTGCCGGTCGCCGAGCGCGGACGCCGGCCACTCGTCTACGCGGGCGACACGCTGATCGCCGTCGCGGGGCTGTGGCTCGACGAATCGGTGCAGGCGAGCGAGGCGAGCCGCCGGCGCGCGCGCCTGGTCTGGAGCGCGGCGGACTGATCGGTCAAGCAGTCCACCTCGGCGCGGCCGGATGTGTTAACCTGCTCTCCCGTCGTGGTTCCGCCGAAGTTTTCCGGCGGGGACCTCATGCGACGGGAATTCCCGCACTCGACCATGACGCGTTTTGTATTCGTCACCGGTGGCGTCGTGTCCTCGCTGGGCAAGGGGATCGCCTCCGCCTCGCTCGGCGCGATCCTCGAGGCCCGGGGACTCAAGGTCGGGATGGTCAAGCTCGATCCGTACATCAACGTCGACCCGGGCACCATGAGCCCGTTCCAGCACGGCGAGGTGTTCGTTACCCAGGACGGCACCGAGAGCGATCTCGACCTCGGGCACTACGAGCGTTTCGTGCGCACCACGACCGGCCGCAACAGCAATTTCACCACCGGGCGCATCTACGAGCGCGTCATCGCCAAGGAGCGTCGCGGCGACTACCTCGGCGCCACGGTGCAGGTGATCCCGCACATCACCGATGAGATCAAGCGCAGCATCAAGCTCGGGGCGGACGGCTCGGACGTGTGCATGGTCGAGATCGGCGGCACGGTGGGCGACATCGAATCGCTCCCCTTCCTCGAGGCCATCCGCCAGCTCGGTGTCGAGCTCGGCCGCAACAACTGCGTGTACATGCACCTGACCCTGGTGCCGATCGTGGGCGGCTCGGGCGAGATCAAGACCAAGCCCACCCAGCACTCGGTCAAGGAGCTGCGCGGCATCGGAATCCAGCCCGATGCGCTCCTGTGCCGCTGCAAGCACCCGCTCCCCGAGGAGCAGCGGCGCAAGATCGCGCTCTTCACCAACGTCGAGGAGCGGGCGGTGATCTCCGCGGTCGATGCGGACGACATCTACCGCATCCCGATCCTGCTGCATGAGCAGGGGCTCGACGACATCGTGGTCGACAAGCTGCGGCTCGAGGTGCCGCCCACGGAGCTCCCCGAGTGGCGCCAGGTGGTGAGCGCCAAGTCCAATCCCGACGGCCAGGTCGACATCGCCATGGTCGGCAAGTACGTGCAGATCCGCGACTCCTACATGTCGCTGCACGAGGCGCTGATGCACGGCGGGCTGAAGAGCCGCACGCGCGTCAACATTCATTACATCGAGTCGACCGACCTCGAGCAGCGCGGCTCGCACCTGCTCAAGGGACTGGATGCGATCCTGGTGCCGGGCGGATTCGGCGAGCGCGGCATCGAAGGCAAGATCCAGGCGGTGCGCTACGCGCGCGAGCACGACGTGCCCTACCTCGGGATCTGCCTGGGGATGCAGGTGGCGATCGTCGAGTACGCCCGTCACGTGCTCGGCTTCACCGACGCCAACAGCACCGAGTTCAACCGCGCCACGGCGCATCCGGTGATCGCGCTAATCTCGGAGTGGAATGATCAAATGCGCGGCTCGCAGACCCGCGACGAGGGCTCGGACAAGGGCGCCACCATGCGCCTCGGAGCCCAGGAGGTGCTGCTCGCGGCCGGCACCCGCGCGCGCGAGATCTACGGGCGCGATGCGATCATGGAGCGGCACCGGCATCGCTTCGAGTTCAACAACAACTACCTCGAGCGCTACCGCCAGTCGGGCCTGCGCTTCTCGGGCTTCTCGCGCGACGGCCTGGTGGAGCTCATCGAGCTGCCGAACCATCCGTGGTTCCTGGCGACCCAGTTCCACCCGGAGTTCACCTCCACCCCGCGCGACGGCCATCCGCTGTTCACCGGCTTCATTCGCGCGGCACGCGCGCTGCGCGCGTCGCTCCTGCCCCAGGCGGCCGGCGCCTGACGGCGCCTCGAGCGCGCTCTGCGCACTCCGCCGCCTGCGGGCATACTTGGCTCCATGCAGCTCACGGGACACCAGGTCGGGAACGGGCGGCCCCTTTTCCTCATCGCCGGCCCCTGCGTCATCGAGGGCGCCTCGCTCACGGAGGAAATTGCCGGCCGCCTGAAGGAGATCACCGGGCGGCTCGGCGTCCCCTTCATATTCAAAGCCTCCTACGACAAGGCCAACCGCTCCTCGCGGGCGAGCTTCCGGGGGCTCGGGATCGAGACGGGACTCAAGGTCCTCGCGGACGTGCGCCGCGCCGTGGGCGTCCCGGTGCTGACCGACGTGCACGAGGACACGCCTCTCGGGGAAGTCGCCGCAGTGGTCGACGTCCTGCAGACGCCGGCTTTTCTCTGCCGTCAGACGAACTTCATCGTGAACGCCGCCTCGCAGGGCAAGCCCGTCAACATCAAGAAGGGGCAGTTCCTGTCTCCCTGGGAGATGCAGAACGTCGTCGACAAGGCGCGCTCCACCGGCAACGAGGCGATCCTCGTGTGCGAGCGCGGCTTCTCCTTCGGGTACAATAACTTAGTATCCGACATGCGCTCGCTCTCGATCCTGCGCGCGACCGGCTGTCCGGTGGTGTTCGACGCCACGCATTCGGTACAGCTGCCCGGCGGGCAGGGTGCATCCTCGGGCGGCCAGCGCGAGTTCGTGCCGGTGCTCGCACGGGCGGCGGTCGCGGCGGGCGTGGCGGGGCTGTTCATGGAGACGCACCCGGAGCCCGACAAGGCGCTCTCGGACGGACCGAACGCCTGGCCGCTCGCGCGGATGGAGCCGCTGCTCGCCACTCTGTGCGAGCTCGACCGGGCCGTGAAGAAGACACCCTACGAGGAGTCGCTGCTCTAGAAGCAGTCAGGTCGCTCGGGGGGAGGAGAGCCATGAGTCGCATCACCGATATCCGCGGCCGCGAGATCCTCGACTCGCGCGGCAACCCCACGGTCGAGGCCGACGTGATTCTCGACACGGGCGCGCTCGGGCGCGCGGCGGTGCCTTCGGGAGCCTCGACCGGCACGCGCGAGGCGGTTGAGCTGCGCGACGGGGACAAGAAACGCTACGGAGGCAAGGGTGTGCTGAAGGCCGTGGAGCACGTGAACACGGAGCTCAAGGGAGCGCTCGTCGGCCGCGACCCGCGCGACCAGCCGGGGCTCGACCGCCGGATGATCGAGCTCGACGGCACCGAGAACAAGGACAGGCTCGGCGCCAACGCGATCTTGAGCGTATCGCTCGCCACCGCCCACGCGGCGGCCCGGGACGCGGGCGTGCCGCTCTACCGCCATCTGGCGCGCCTCTCGGGCGGCGCACGCGAGCCGGTCATGCCGGTGCCGCAGATGAACGTCATCAACGGCGGCGCGCACGCCGACAATACGCTCGACATCCAGGAGTTCATGATCCTCCCGGTGGGCGCGCCGAGCTTCCGCGAAGCGCTGCGCTACGGGGCCGAGATCTTCCACGCCCTGAAGCAGCTGCTCGCCGCGCGCGGCCTGGCCACGGCCGTGGGCGATGAGGGCGGCTTTGCGCCGAATCTTCCCTCGAACGAGGCGGCGCTCGCGACCCTCATCGAGGCGATCGAGAAGGCCGGTTACCGGGCGGGGAAGGACGTGTATCTCGGGCTCGACGTGGCGAGCTCGGAGCTCTTCGAGGACGGCTACTACCGGCTCGAGTCCGAGGAGCGCAGCTTCTCCGCCGCCGCCTTCGCCCGCTATCTGGCGGACCTCGCCGATCGCTTCCCGATCATCACCATCGAGGACGGCATGAGCGAGTCGGACTGGGACGGCTGGGCGGAGCTGACGCGCCTCCTCGGGCAGAAGATCCAGGTGGTCGGCGACGATGTGTTCGTGACCAACACGCGGATCCTGAAGCAGGCCATCGAGCGGCGTATCGCCAACGCCATCCTCATCAAGCCGAACCAGATCGGCACGCTCACCGAGACGCTCGCGGCCATCGACATGGCGGACCAGGCGCGCTACGCCTCGGTGGTGTCGCATCGCTCGGGCGAGACCGAGGACAGCACCATCGCGGACATCGCGGTGGCGAGCGCCGCCTCGCAGATCAAGACCGGGTCGCTGTCGCGCTCGGACCGGGTCGCGAAATACAACCAGCTGCTGCGCATCGAGGCCGAGCTCGGGTCGGTGCGCTACGCCGGCCGGGAAGCGTTCGCGGTCAGGATCTGACCTCGGCCGTCCGCGGCGCGTCCTGGACCGGGCGCGCGCCGCTCTGATACGCTGCCGGCCCATGAAGTGGCTCACCGCCGCGCTCACCGTGGCAGTGCTCCTGCTGCAGTACCGGGTGTGGCTTTCCGAGAACGGGGTTCGTGAGGTCGAGCGGCTCGAGCGCGCGGTCGCGACCCAGCGCGCGGACAACGAGCAGCTCGCCGAGCGCAACCAGCAGCTCGCCGCGGAGGTCCGTGATCTCAAGACGGGCATGGACGCGCTCGAGGAGCGCGCCCGCAGCGACCTCGGGATGATCGCCCGCAATGAGACGTTCTACCAGGTGGTGCCGGCGCGGCCGGCCGACCCGCATCGCTCCCGGACCCGCACCGCCGCGGCTCACTGAGCCCGCGGGGCCCTGAGCTCACCCAAGTGCGTTACTGGCTCGTCATGCCGGCCGCGGGCTCAGGCAGCCGCTTCGGCCCCGGTGTGCGCAAGCAGTACGCGCCCCTCGAAGGCCGGACCGTGATCGAGTGGGCGCTCGCGCCGTTTCTCGGCGATCGGCGCTGCGCGCAGCTCGTGGTGGCACTCGCGCGGGATGATGCGGATTGGAAGAAAGTGGCGGCGCGTCTTGCCGCCTCCGGCGCGAGCGTGGTGACGAGCGTCGAGGGCGGCGAGCGGCGCAGCGACTCGGTGCGTCGGGCGCTGGCGTCGCTCGCTGCCAGCGCGAGCCCGAGCGACTGGGTCCTCGTGCACGACGCCGCCCGGCCGTGTCTCGACCCCGCCGACCTCGGGCGTCTCCTCGATCGGCTCGGCACGCACCCCGTGGGGGGGCTGCTCGCGACGCGGGTGAGCGATACGCTGAAGCGCGCTGCGAGGATCGGGGGCGGCGCCGATCCGCCGGTCACCGAGACGGTGGAGCGCTCTGATCTGTGGCGGGCGCTCACCCCGCAGATGTTCCGCTTCGGGCCGCTGTGCGCAGCGCTCGACGGGGCGCATGCTGCGGGGCGCTTTCCGAGCGACGAGGCGGAGGCTCTCGAGTGGCTCGGCGAGCGTCCGGTACTGGTCGAGGGAGACTCGATGAATCTCAAGATCACCCTGGCTGCGGATCTGGCGCTCGCCGCCGCGGTGTTGCGGGCGCGGCGCTCTTGAGGGGCGCGCTTGAGGGGCACGCAAATCAGGCGGCGGTGCGAGGACGGCTGATGAGAATCGGCTCCGGATTCGACGTGCACGCCTTTGGTCCCGGCGACTTCGTCATGCTGGGAGGCATCCGCGTTGCCCACTCGCGCGGAGTCTTGGCGCATTCGGACGGCGACGTGGTGCTGCATGCGCTGTGCGATGCGCTGCTGGGCGCAGCCGGCCTGGGCGACATCGGTCAGCACTTCAGGGACGCCGACCCCAGGTGGCGAGGCGCGGACAGCAGCGTCTTCGTCACGCAGGTGCTGGCGCTGCTGCGGGACAGGCGTCTCGCCGTGGCGAACGTCGATGTCACGGTGCTGGCGCAGGCGCCGAAGATCGCGACACACCGCGACGCCATGCGGCGGCGGATTGCGCAGCTGCTCGAGGTCGCCGCAGAGCGCGTCAACATCAAGGCGACCACCACCGAAGGGCTCGGCTTTCTCGGCCGCGCCGAAGGCATCGCCGCGCAGGCGGTGGTGCTGTTGACCGAGCCCTGAGGCCAAGCGGCGCAGCTGCGCGTCGGCCTCAAAGGCGGCGGGCGACCCCGGTGCAGACGCTCGAACCGACCGCACGCGGGGCCGCGCTCTCCCCGCCGCGCGCGCTCGGCGCGCCGCCGGCGAGGGCGCTGCTGCGCGGCGCGCCCGAGGACTTCGTCGTCGAGGAGGATCTCGGTTTCGCGCCGGCAGGGTCGGGTCCCCACTGGCTGCTGCGCGTGCGCAAGCGCAACGCCAACACCCAGTGGGTCGCGGGCCAGCTCGCCAGGATCGCCGGCTGCCGCCCGAGGGAAGTGGGTTACGCCGGACTCAAGGATCGCCGCGCGATCGCCGTGCAGTGGTTCTCCGTGCCGCAGTCGCGCGCGCCGGTCGCCTGGTCCGCGGTGCGCGAGGCGGACTTCGAGGTGCTGGAGGCTCATCCGCACACCCGCAAGCTCCCGCGCGGCGCGCTCGCCGGCAATCGCTTCACGGTGCGCCTCGGCGCGCCGCGCGGTGAAGGCGCGCGGCTTGCCGCCGATCTCGAAGCACGGCTCGCCGACATTGCCCGCCGGGGCGTGCCCAACTACTTCGGCCCGCAGCGCTTCGGTCTCGATGGCGCGAATCTCGCGCGCGCCAGCGAAGGGCTGCGGCGTCTCGGGCCGCGCGAGCGCGGCTTCGTGCTCTCGGCGGCCCGCAGCGCGCTCTTCAACGCAGTCCTCGCGGCCCGGGTAGGCGAGGGCAGCTGGGAGCATCTCGAGCCGGGCGACCTCGCCATCCTCGACGGCCGCGGCAGCTTCTTCCCCGTGGATCGCGCCGCGGACGAGACCCTGAGTGACCGCTGCCGGAGGCTGGAGGTCCACCCCACCGGCCCCATGTGGGGAAAGGGGACGCCCGCAACCGGCGCTCGGGTGCTCGAGCTCGAGTCGCGCCTCGCCGCGCAGTATCCGCAGCTGACCGGGCTGTGCGTGGCCGCGGGGATGTCCCAGGAGCGGCGGAGCCTGCGCCTCGCGGTGCGCGAGCTCGCCTTCGAGCCCGAGGCCGACGCCGTGCTCGTCGGCTTTCACCTCGCGCGCGGCGGCTTTGCGACCGCGGTGTTGCGGGAGCTGATCGAGGCGGCTGCGGATTCAGACGTGGCCTAAAGATCACCCCGGGGACAGCAGCACGTACACCGCACCGGTGCCGCCATCCACCGGGCGGGCCGAGACGTATGCGAGCACCGCGCCGGTGCGTCGCAGGACGCCGCTCACGGTGGACTTGAGCACCGGTCCACGGTGACCGGAGCGCAGGCCCTTGCCGTGCACGATGCGCACGCAGCGGACGCGCCGCTCGAGGGCCTCGATGAGAAACTCGCGCAGAGCGTGCTTCGCCTCGGCCGCCGTGAGGCCGTGCAGATCGATCTCGCGCTCCACCCGATACTCGCCGCCGCGCAGGCGCCGCAGCACCGTCGGCTGCACCTGCGGGCGGCGAAAGACCAGCTCGTCGCCGCCGGCCAGGGCGGGGTCGACGCTCGTCCCGTCGAGGCTCTCGCGCAGCACCGCGGCGCGATCGGCGCGCGTGAAGCGCGCGCGCGGCGAGATCCGCGGCGGGCGCTGAGGTGGGGCGCCGGACCTGAGCGGCCGTACACCGCGCACCGCTTCCCGGAACAGCCGTGCCTCGTCCGCTGCGTCCTCCGGATCGTCATCTCCCGGCCAGCTCACGCTACCTCCGCCGCACCTCCCGCTTACAGTATATAGTCACGCCCACTTCGTACGGGCCGATTCCCCGCGCACGCGTGAAGATCCTCGTGAGCAACGATGACGGCTTTCGCGCCGAAGGCATCCGCCGCCTGCGCGAGGCCCTCGCCACTCTCGCCGACGTGACGGTGGTCGCCCCCGACCGCAACAAGAGCGGGGCGAGCAATTCGCTGACCCTCGACGTGCCGCTGCGGGTGTTCGAGTCCGAGCCGGGAGTCTATTTCGTCCCGGGCACGCCCACGGACTGCGTGCACCTGGCGATCTCCGGGCTGTTCGACTTCGAGCACGACATGGTGGTCTCGGGCGTGAACGACGGCGCGAACCTCGGCGACGACGTGCTGTATTCGGGCACCGTCGCGGCCGCCGTCGAGGGTCGCTTCCTCGGCCTGCCCACGATCGCGGTGTCGCTCTGCGCCGGCACCGAAGGCGGCGGACACTTCGACACCGGCGCCGAAGTGGCGCGACTGCTCGTGGCGCAGCTCCTTACGAACCCGCTCGAACCCACGCTCATTCTCAATGTCAACGTGCCCGACGTGCCGTTCGCGCAGCTGCGCGGCTTTCGCGCCAGCCGACTCGGCTTCCGCCACCGCTCCGCGCCCGTCATGCGGGCCAAGGACCCGCGCGGGCGTTCCGTGTACTGGGTGGGGCCCGCCGGGCCGGAGCAGGACGCAGGGCCCGGAACTGATTTCGATACCGTGGCCCGGGGTTATGTCTCGGTGACTCCGCTGCAGGTCGACCTGACACGCCACGCGGCGCTGCAGACGCTCGGCAGCTGGCTGGGGGGCATCGATGGCTGATGCCGGGGAGCGGCGGTGAGCGATCTGCGCTTCTCGGGGATCGGGATGACGTCCGCGCGCACCCGCGATCGGCTGGTGCAGCGCCTGCGTGAGCAGGGCATCGCGAATCTCTCCGTGCTCGAGCGCATTCGCAACGTGCCGCGCCATATCTTCGTCGACGAGGCGCTCGGCAGCCGCGCCTACGAGGACACGGCGCTGCCGATCGGTTACGGTCAGACGATCTCGCAGCCCTACATCGTGGCGCGCATGACGGAGGCGCTGCTCCAGGGCGGTGCGGCGGAGAACGTCCTCGAGGTGGGCACCGGGTGCGGCTACCAGACCGCGGTGCTCGCGCCACTGGTCGGGCGGCTCTACACCATCGAGCGAATCGAGCCGCTGCTCGCTCGCGCGCGCGAGCGGCTGAAGGAGCTCGGCATCCGCAACGTTCGCTTCCGGCACGGCGACGGCACGCTCGGCTGGAGTGCGCACGCGCCCTACGACGGCATCCTGGTAGCGGCCGCGCCCCTTACGGTGCCGGAATCTCTCATCGGGCAGCTGAGGGTCGGGGGGCGGCTCATCGTGCCGATCGGCCCCGAGGGCGAGCAGGAGCTGGTTCGCTTCACGCGGGGCGAGCCGCGGGTCGAGCGCGAGTCGCTCGGGCCCGTGGCCTTCGTGCCCCTGCTGGGTGGCACGGCCTGAAGGATTTCTCCTGCGCTTCCCGGCAGGCTCGAACGACGACGGGGGGTTTCATGAGGCGACTGGCGGTTGTGACCCTGGTTGTGCTCGCAGCGGTTGTGCTCGCAGCGAACGCGCTCCCGCGCGCTGCGCAAGCGCAGACGCCCGTGCCCCGGGCGCTCGAGGACTGGCAAGCCTGGGTGCTGAAGGGAAGGGAGTTCCACCGTTGTCCGTTCCTGTCAGGCTCGAATCCTGCCGTCGCCGAGTCGTATCGCTGCGCCTGGCCCGAGCGGCTGCTGCTCAACGTGGACGCGCACGGCGGACGTTTCAGTCAGCGCTGGCAGGTCTACACCGAGAGCTGGGTTGCGCTGCCCGGGGATCTCGTGCGCTGGCCCGAAGAGGTGCGGGTCGACGGACGCAGCGCAGCGCTGGTCGGGCGCGAGGGCGTGCCGCAGGTGCGGCTCACCGCCGGTGCGCACCAGCTGAGTGGCGCCTTCGCGTGGCAGGTCCGGCCCGAGTCCCTCACGATCCCGTTGCAGACCGCGCTCCTCGATCTCGTCGTCGACGGGCGGCAGGTGGCGCGACCTCAGCGCGACGGCGCGTCGCTGGCTCTCGGGCGCCAAAGCTCCGCCGCCGAGCCGCGCCAGCTCGAGGTACAGATCTACCGGCTGATCCGGGACGATATTCCGCTGCGCCTCTTCACGCGCCTGCGCTTGCGAGTGGCCGGAGACGCGCGCGAGGAGCTGCTCGAGCAGACGTTGCCGGAGGGCTTCATCCCGGTTTCGCTCGAGGGCGAGTTGCCGGCCCGGCTCGAGCCGGACGGGCGTCTGCGAGTTCAGGTGCGGGCCGGCCGTTTCGAGCTGGCGCTCGACGCTCGCCAGGCGCAGCCCGCCGCGGCGCTCTCCTCACCGCCTCGATCGGGGCCGGCTCCGGACGAGGTGTGGAGCTTCGCAGCCAACGATCGCCTGCGCGTCGCCGCGGTGGAAGGCGTGGCCGGCATCGATCCGTTGCAGGCCAACGTGCCCGGGGAGTGGCGCGGCCATCCGGCATTCCGGATGCAGCCGGGGTCGCAGCTCAAGATCGTCGAGCGCAGCCGTGGGCTCGCCAACATGGACCAGAACCGTCTGCGCCTGTCGCGCCGCCTGTGGCTCGACTTCGATCACGAGGGGTTCACCGCAGTCGACGACCTCAGCGGGACGCTGCGACGCGACTGGCGTCTGGCGATGCGCGCGCCGTACGAGCTCGCCAGCGCGCGCGGCGGCTCCGAATCGCTGCTGGTCACGAGCTCTGCCCCGGGCGGCGAGACCGGCGTCGAGGTGCGCACTCCTACCGTGCAGCTCGTGACGCTCGCGCGCAGCGCGCATCCGTTCAGCCGCCTGCCGGCAACCGGCTGGACGAGCAGCTTCGAGGGAGTGTCGGGCGAGCTGTTTCTGCCGCCGGGGCATCGGCTGCTCGCGGTCGTCGGCGCCGATCAGTCTCCGACCGCCTGGCTCGATGGGTGGGGTTTGTGGAGTCTGTTCGGGGTGCTGGTGGTGGTCGTGTTCTCGTACTGGGTGGCCGGGCCGGTCACAGCGGCGGTCGCGGCCACGGGTCTCCTGCTGATGCACCAGGCCGCCCCCGGTTTCATCTGGGCCTGGGGCAACCTGCTCGCGGCCATCGCGCTCGCGCGCGCGGCACCGCCTGGGCGCCTCGCGCGGACGGCGAGCCTCTACCGGACGGTGAGTTTCGCGCTGCTCGGCCTCGCCCTGGTGCCGTTCATGTGGACCGAGGTGCGGCACGCGATCTATCCGCAGCTGGAGGTCGGCGGGTACGAGGTGCAGTCGGTTAGAGACCGCGCCGCGCGTCTCGACATGCCGGCGCCTCCGCCGCCGCCGCCGATCATGACCAGCATCCAGCAGGGGGTCGCAGGCGTACCCGCGGCCGCACCCGCACCCGAAGCAGCCCCGGCAGCGCCTGAGGCGAAAGCCATGCTCGGCAGCGAGTCATTCAAGGTCACCGCAAACCGGGCGGTGGCTCCGACGGAGGTGGTCGCGCGCTACGCGCCCGGCACGCTCATCCAGGCGGGGCCGGGGATTCCGGCCTGGAACTATGGAGCGCATCCTTTCGGGTGGTCGGGTCCCGTCGAGCCGGACCAGACCGTGCGCTTCGTCGTGCTCGGCCCCGTGGCGGTGGCGGTATGGCGCATAGCGGGCGTGGCCCTGTTGGCGCTGCTCTTCATCGCACTGGCGCGCGCGAGCTTCGGCCCACGGCCTGCCCTCGGGCAGTTCCTGGCGCGGGGGAGCGCTGCGGCCGCTCTGCTGCTCTCGTGCGTTCTCGCCGTCGCGCCGGGCGCGGCGCACGCGCAGTCGACCCCCGATGCGGCGCTGCTCAACGAGCTGCGCGAGCGCCTCACCGAGGCGCCGCCGTGTGCTCCGACATGCGCGGAGATCATGCGGGCGCAGGTTCACCTCGCGGGTGACGCGATCCGCATCGAGCTCGAGGCGAGTGCGCTGGCGCCGCTCGCGCTGCCGGTGCCCTCCGCGGGAGATCACTGGCGGATCGAGACGCTGGCGGTGGACGGCGCCTCGGCGCTCGCGGTCGCGCGTGAGCCCGATGATGCGCTATGGGTCCCGCTCAGGAGCGGTGCGCACACGATTCGGATCGTTGGGCGCACGCTCGGCGACGAGCTTTCGCTCGCCTTTCCACTCGCGCCGCGCACCCTCTCGGTCGACGCCGCGGGCTGGGATACCTCGGGCGTCACCGCCGGACGACTGGTCTCGGGTGCGCTCAATCTGTCGCGCCAGCCACACGCCGGTTCGGCGGCCGCGAGCCCGTCCTGGGCGGGGAGCGCGGACTTCCCGGCCTTCGTGCGGGTCATCCGCGACATTCGCTTCGATCTCGACTGGTCGGTAACCACGAGCGTCGAGCGCGTGGCGCCGCAGTCCGCCGCATTCACGGTAGCCGTGCCACTGATGCCCGGTGAGTCGGTGCTTTCCGAGGGCCTGGAGGTGCGTGGTGAGGGCGTCGCACTCGTGGGGCTCGCGGCCGGTCAGCGGCAGCGCGAGTGGACTTCGAGCCTGGCGCACCGGGACGCGCTCTCGCTGCCCTTCGACGCGGCGCCGGCCCGCGCCGAGATCTGGCGCTTCACGGTCAACCCGCAGTGGCGGGTCGCGTTCAGCGGGCTGCCGGCCGTGTTACCCGAGGATCTGGGCTCCGTCTCCTGGGTCTTCGAATATCGTCCACGGGTCGGGGAGCGACTCGATCTCAGCGTGTCGCGGCCCCCGGCGGTGCCCGGTCGCACGCTCGCCATCGATGCGGTGCGACAGGGCGTCACGATCGGTCGCCGCACCTCGGACCACGAGCTCGAGATTCGTTACCGCAGCACTCAGGGCGGGCGCCACACGATCCAGCTGCCGAAGGATGGCAGCGTCACCCACGTGGCGGTCGACGGCTCGCCGACGCAGATCCGACCTGACGGCGGCGAGCTCCCCCTGTCGATCCTGCCGGGCCAGCACACGGTCAGCATCGGCTGGCGCTCGCAGCAGGGCGAGTCGCCGGCATCGAGCCCGGATGCGGTCGATCTTCGCGCGCCATCCGGCAATGTCGCCACGAACATCGCTCTGCCCGCCGATCGCTGGCCGTTGATGGCGTTCGGCGCCGGGGTGGGGCCGGCTTTTCTCTACTGGGGTGAGCTCCTGGTGTTCATCGTGGTCGCAAGCCTGCTCGGGCGATGGCCGCAGTCGCCGCTGCGCACCACGGAATGGCTGCTGCTCGGATTGGGACTGTCGACACTCTCCTGGTCGGTGCTGGTGACGGTCGCCGCATGGCTGTTCGCGATGCGCTGGCGGGAGCGCTGGCGGGGCGCCCACCGCGTTACACGGTGGCAATTCAACCTGCTGCAGTGCGCGCTCGCGGTGCTCACGCTGGTGGCCGTCGCGACCCTCATCCTCTCCGGCGTGCGCTATGGACTCCTGGCTTCCCCCGACATGGGCGTGGCGGGACCCGGCTCGGGGGATCACACCTTCGGCTGGTTCCTCGACCGCACTGCGTCGGCGCTGCCGCGCCCGGTGGTCTACAGCCTCCCCCTGTGGGTCTACCGCGCGATCATGTTCGCCTGGGCACTATGGGTGGCGCTGGCCCTGGCTCGCTGGCTTCGTTTCGCGTGGCGGGCATGGAGCAGCGGGGGATTTTGGCGAGGCGAGGCTCCGACGCTCCCGGCGGCCCCCTGAGCTTACGCCCGTGCTTTTGGGGGAGTCAGGAGACTCGAGGTGATAAAGACCCGGTAACCAGCTGAAGTTTAATACTATTTAGGAGAAAAAAGCGCGGCGCACCGGCGAGAATTGGGCGAAAACCTGTGGGGAGAGCGCATCAGCCGGCAATTTCGCCCTGATTCGACCTGGGAAGAAACCATTAGGACTCAAACCAGTTGCATGGACTTCTGCGACGTGTTTAACATGTGTCACCTGTCTCCTAACAACGACAGCAAAGGACCGAGGAGGGCACCGGGCAGAAGACACAGGGCGGAGGGAGAGATAACAGCAAGAAGGTTTCCAACAAGAAAAAAAGTGCAATTGTTCGAGTCTGTCAGCTTCGAATGATTGTTTGGTTGGTTGAGCCCTCCCCTTGTGTCTTCTGCCGGGTGCCTTCGGGCCCGGGCAGGGCCCTAACTCAGAAACAACGCGGCGGCGACCCGCCGCTCTTCCTGAACGAGAACATTGTACGTGCGGCATGCCGCGCCGAGGTGCATCGCCTCGAGTCCCACCCCGCGCGCGGCGAGGACGGCGCGCACCTCGGGCGGCGCAAAGCGCTGCGTCGCGCCCGTGCCGAGCAGCACCAGCTCGGGGGAGAGCGCCAGGAGCGGCTCGAGGTGGACGGCGCGCAGCTCCGCGAAGCTCTGCGGCTCCCAGTCGGTGATCAACCGTTCCGCAGTCACGATGCAGCTGCTTTGCACGCGCTGCTCCCCGATGCGGATCTCGGTGGCCGAATAGCCCCGGATCAGGTTGGCCCGGGAGGCCGGTTCGAGCGTGAACTTCATTCGACGGTACGATACCGCCCGTGCCCGAGATCGTCATCGTCATCGCCGACCTGTATCTGAAGCACGATGCGCCCCTGGGCGCTGCGGCGCAGCGCGGCGCGCTCCCGGGAATCGAGTCCGCGACTCGCTTCGGGGAGCGCACGAGCCTCGGGCACGGCTGGCGAGCATGGCTCGCCGGCTCCCTGGGGCGCCCCGATCTCGCCGCCGCGGCGCCCGCGCGCATCGCAGCCGCCGCCGCGAACGGCGGCGGCATCGGCACGCCGTGGATCGCCACGCCCCTGGAGCTCTCCGTGCACCGCTCGGGAACGCACCTCGAGCATCGCGGCATCCTCCGCCTGGCGCTCGCTGAGCTCACGGCTCTGGCCCATGCTTTCAAGGAGGCTTTCGGCCCTTCCGGCTTGGCGCTGACGCCCCTGCCCTCGGGGGACTTCCTTCTCGAGACGCCCGGCATCGCCGCAGTCCCGACCCTCGAGCCCGCCCGTTGGGCCGGCGGCGACGTGGCAGTCGCGTTGCCGCGGGGAGCTGCCGCCGCCCCGCTGCGGCGCTTTCTCTCCGAGGTCGAGATGTGGCTGCACGCGCAGGAGCTGAACGACACTCGCCGGCGACGCGGCGACCCCCCGGTCACGACGCTGTGGCCGTGGGGCGCGACAGGCGAGCCCGAGCCGCCCGAGCGGCGCGCGACGCATGGAACTCCCCTGGCGTTCGGCTCGGAGGCCTACCTCCGAGGTCTCTGGCAGCTTCTCGGGAGCGAGTGCCGGGGTCTGCCGGGGCGGTTCAAGGATGTTGCGAGCGCGGCTAGCGCCGCAGGTGCCGTGCTGATCGTGGACGTGGGCGCGGAGCTCGAGCGCGATGCGGAGTCGACGCTCGCCGACGCGATGTCCCGTCTCGATGCCCGCTTCGTGTCTCCCTCACTCGAGGCGTTGCGCCGCGGCGAGGTCGACGGCGTGACGCTGATCGCGAACGACACGCTCGTGAGATTGCGCCGCCATAGCCACCTGAGAGTCTGGCGGCGTGCGCGCGCCGCGGGCCTCGCGGGCTTCGCATGAGGCTGCGCGTGGTGCGGCGCACAGCGCTGCAGCCGGGCACGCCGCTCGGGACGAATCTGCACCCGGTGCTCGGCCGCGTGTATGCCGCGCGCGGCGTGCGCAGCCTCACTGAGCTCGACACTTCGCTGGCGCGACTGTTGCCGGTCGGGACGCTCGAAGGGACACCAGCGGCCGTGGAGCTGCTGCTCGCGCACCGCGCCGCGGGGCGCGTGCTGATCATCGGGGATTTCGACGCCGACGGCGCCACCAGCAGCGCCCACAGCCCCAGGCCGATCCAGAACCCGCCATAGGTCGAGAACGCGGTGGCCCCGAACACGTTACGGTTGCGGAACTCCCACATCCCGGCCAGCAACTGGCCCAGCCCGC
>Ga0137370_10000198_pt1 | contig 22374 bp, 23 predicted proteins | sample SagtaG_11_FD_104920 | JGI IMG/M metagenome (GOLD analysis project Ga0137370, IMG submission 104920) | Vadose zone soil microbial communities from Sagehorn Ranch, Mendocino, California, USA - Sage1_R_20_16 metaG | ecosystem: Environmental > Terrestrial > Soil > Vadose zone | place: USA... | reverse complement strand
CATGAGTTCAATTACTAACAGTACGACCGTGCACGCCCTCCTAGGGGGCGGGTGGAAGTTTCGCGTCCCTACTATTTGTGCGCGCACTGTGGCCGAGGGCAATTTCCTGTCGATGTCGAACTGGATATCGAGAATACGGAATTCTCTCCCGGAGTACGCCGGATGCAAGCCATGGTCGGGCAGGAGGCACCGTTCGATGACGGTCGCGAACAAATGAAAACCCTGGCAGGCTTGGAGGTGACCACGAAACTCTCCGCGCATTTCGGGAGGACGCAAGAGTGCGGGGAAGGTGATTTTGATTGCCAAACAAGGTAACAGCTACGGATTCTCTCTTGAGTCAATTGGACCGAGGAACTCGGGGTCCAGTTTGAATTTGCAGTGCACGACGAAGCCAGCCCCGAGCAAGGTGAATTCTGCCCAATCGCGTCCGGGGCCTAGCAGAGGAGCGGCATCCATCATTCGCGGGAAAAAGTAGTGGACCGAGGAACTCGCACCGACTCCGGTAAACTCGACTTCCAGCGGGACGACGATGCCGCGCCGGGTTTTTAGTTTGGCGACCAAGGCTGGTTTACCGGCTGGGGTAACGGCAAAAGGATCGAAACCTTTGCCGCCTGGGCGTTCGAGCACTGCGGTGACAACGTAGCGGTCTGCCGGAAGACGCGGCGGAGGAGCCTGGAACGCTGCGGCCGGTCTTTCGCCGAGTTCCGCTAGGCGCGCAAAGGCCTGGGCGACAGGAGTGGCTGATTCCCAGCGCACCAGGATGCCGGCCCAAGGTTTGATTAGCGGTGCTGCATCCGTCTGACGGGAAGAATCGACGGGCGCCTCGATTCGCCCTTTCTGCATGCAATTCCCGTTTTGGTCGATGGCATCCGGGTCGCAGTGTTTTGTGCCCGTGGGAATGCTGAAGGCCGCTTCAGTCTCTTTCTCGCCGAGCACCACGATTTCCAACTTGGCCCACGGCGACCTTCGCACCAGCTTCAGGGCTTCCCGAGCGGACCACTGCCGAGAAGGCTTATGCTTCCAGAAATCATCCGAGGGGGCTGCAGAGGGCATCGCGAGGAGCAGACTCACAAGCGGGACAATCGTGCGCCGTGGCAGTGCCAGCAGCCCGCCGCAGCGTGCGAGTGCTCTGCATAACTGAATTATTTCGCTGGTAAACATTTTGCCAGAAGCTTTAGGTCTTTCACTCCTTGGCGAGTGGATAGCACTGGAAGGCCCGAGACCCAGCGATTGGATTGTGAAGATGACAAGCAACTGAGTCAAGGCCAATGACAAGGCATCGCAAGCGGGGCGTGTGCTACGCTCAAACGCCGTGAGGATCCTGCGACTTATCTTCTATTCGTGTTTGGCCACGGCCGCTCCCATCGCCCGCGCTGGCGCCGGTGAAAAGACGCCCCTCGGGGATGTTTTTCTCATTACCATCGACACGCTGCGTAGCGACCACGTTGGCTGTTATGGATACCAATGGATCCAAACTCCCACGATAGATCAGCTGGCGAAGCAGGGAATTCGCTTCGCGCAAGCATTCACGCCAAGCCCGATTACGAATACGTCGCACGCCAGCATTCTGACAGGGCTGCTGCCAAGTTCCCACGGGGTGAGCGACTTTGGCGTGCCCTTGACGGCCGATCATTCCACGCTGGCGGAATTACTCGAGAAGCGAGGCTATCAAACGGCGGCATTTATTGGATCCATCATTCTAGACAGCAAGACCTTGGCGCCGGGTCTCGATCGTGGATTCGAATTTTACGATAATTTTCCGGAGAAGACTGAGACGAAATCGCGCTGGGGACGACTTGAGCGCAGGGGCATGGATGTAGTACAGCGGGCAGAGACATGGCTCGATGGGCACCGGACGGGGCCTCATTTCGTTTGGGTGCACTTATATGATCCGCATGATCCCTACGAGCCCCCTCCGCCGTATTCCGAGAAGTACAAGGATCACCTCTACGATGGAGAGATTGCCTTCGCGGATTCGGCGCTGGGTCGCTTCCTCAACTACTTGAAGGAGCAACACTGGTATGAGGGAGCGCTGATCATCGTCGTCGGAGATCACGGGGAAGGATTGGGGGAGCATGGTGAGGACACGCACGGGATTTTTCTCTACGATTCGACAACTCACGTTCCCTTGATTGTGAAGCTGCCCAATGAACAGGAAGCGGGCAAAGTGGTCGAAGAACAAGCGCGTACAACAGATATTCTACCCACTATTTTGGAGCTACTCGGCATTCCCGCTCCGGAGAGTCTGGATGGTACTTCACTGAAGTCTGCCTTGCTCGGTACCGAAGCGCCTTCGCGGACCGTTTTGGGGGAGACCGACTATCCGCTGCGTTTTGGATGGGCTCCGTTGCGGTCGGTCAGAAAAGACGCCTTCAAATTCATCGAGGCTCCGCGGCCAGAGTTGTACGATTTGCGGTCTGACCCAGGAGAAATTCGCAACGCCTACGTGCCCTGGGACAGCACGGTGCAGAAACTGCGCAAAGAGCTTGCGAAGGTAAGCGCAAAGGCGGCCGGAAAACCTTCAGCCGCAGCTGTGGCCCCCAGCACAACCGATGAGTTGCGTGCACTCGGATATCTGAGTACGGCAGACGCTCGATCCTCCACCGATGTTCCCGAACCTTCCTTGTTGCCAGATCCCAAAGATAAGGTCGAAGAGCAGAACCTGCTGCATGTGGCGATGATGGCCTCGGAAGATGGGCAAACGGCAAAAGCAAGAACGGCTTTAGAGAAATTACTACGATTGGACAATCGCTCTGAAATTGGACTCTCGCAGCTAGGCCGCCTGGAAATGGAATCAGAAAACTACACAAAGGCTGCCCTTTATCTGGGACGGGCATGCGAGGTAAACCCCCAAAATGCAACCATTGCATACGATTACGGGCGAGCGCTGGAGCTGAGCGGCGTTTTGGTCGGTGCGCGACATGCCTTGCAAGCAAGCTTAAAGCTGAACCCGAAGCAACTCGCCGCTCGGCTCCTGCTGGGGCAGATCTGGGTCAAATCGAATGATCCGAAAGCAGCTGAAGATGAATTTGAAGCGGCGCTTCTCCTGCAACCAGCGAGCGCGGAGGCGCAAATAGGTCTTGCGAGAGCACTGCTCCGTCAAAAGAAGTTTGGCGATGCGGTGGGCTTCCTTGAAGAGAGGACCAAGTCTTCGGGAAACAACGCAGATTTTTTTGAGCTGCTGGCCCAGGCGTATATCGGCGTTGGCAAACCAGGGCCGGCGCAGAGAGCCAAAGACATGGCCAGGAGGATAAGAGCGGGGACAGGACCTCACTGAACGGCCCACAGGGAGGATTTCCGTGCCTTACGGTACAGCACTTTGCTTGGGGTCCAAGAGGGTTGGGGATCTCTTCGGAATAGCTCAGCGATTACTTGTGCACCGCTACTTTGTTTTCGGTGGCGCCGAAGATTTCAGTGAGCACATGCCCGCGCATCTGCTTTGCTTGCTCGAGGCCATAGATGTGCAAAATGGTAGGCGCAATGTCGTACACGCTCGCGCCCAACCCCATCAGCCGGAAATCACTCTTGATACCCGGCCCCATCGCAAAGAACGAGCCGGGAACGTCATCGCCATCCGCAAAATCGTGCTTGGCAATGACCGGTGTAGTCTTCTCGTGGTCCACGTGTGCGTGAGGATCTTTCTCCTCGAACTCGCGCAGTGGCTTAATGCCGTGGTCAGAAAGGATTAATAAATAGGTGTTGGCGTCGACGTGTTTCAGCACTGTGCCGAGAACCTTGTCGAACGCAATGTACTGGTTCGGAAAGGCATCCTGCCGGACGGCGTTGATGTTCGGATTGTAGCCCACATTGAAAGGCGTAATGGGGTAAAGCCAGTGGCCTGTGCGGTCTTCGCAGGACTGCGCCATGAAAGTAAAGTCAGTGGGATGCTCGGTCAGCAGATAATCAAAGAGCTTCGTCTGTTGCTCCCGAATAAGCTGAACTCTGGCCAGCCATTGGTCGATCACCGCCGCTTCGTGGCCTTTCAAATCAGCGGCCGACGGCATGCGCTCGCAGTCGATGTAGAAATCTCCCACATTTTTTAGTAAGTCGGCTTGCAAGCTCCGGGGATAGACAGCGTCTCCGCCCATCACTTCGCTCAGCTTTGGCGCACAAAGAACACCGTCTTCGCAGTTCTTACCGCGTGTCAACATGCCGCTGATCATGTATCCATTAACGGGCATGACTGGGAAGGTAGCCGGAACGTTGGCCATACCTACGGTGATGCCGTTCTTTGAAAGCATCGACCAGATGGGTTCTTCTTTTAGCATATTGGTATTGGCGGTAATCCCCCCGACAACGAAGCCGGTAACGCCGTGCTCGTCGGGATCGGTGCTGGTGAAGACCGTGGTATAAACACGCGGGCAATTCGGGGCGGAGACGGTGCGCAGCTTTCCATAAGCGCCTTTTTCAATGACGCTGGCCAAATTTGGCATCTGTCCCTTGAGGATGAGCGGACGGATAATGTCCAGCTCCATTCCATTGACACCTACGACGATGACACGCGGCTTAGCCTTGGGGGCACTTTGTCCTTGTCCAAACAGAGGAATCGCCAGCAGAAAAAGGGACACCCATATCACGGAATTTTTTCGGATAACCATAGAACACCCGTTGGATCTGAAAGCGCAAGTATATAGCCGTGAATAAAGCGTGTCCAGGTAAGGGAGCGGCCGACTGCGCGGACGCGCTTGGAATGGGACTGAGGGACTCGAGCTCGGATTCTCACGGCTGAGTGGATGTCTTAAACCGTTGAGCCTCAGCGCGTTCGCGCGCGGCATCCGAGGCGCGGCCCAGCTTCTCGTATTCGTCCGCCAGGAAGGAATGCGCCTCGCCGGAATCTGTTTGAACCGCCGCGGCCTTTTCCAGGTAGGGCAGGGCCTCGGCGAAAGTGTCGTTCAAAAAAAGCATGCGCCCCAGAAGCAGGTTTGCGCGGTAATGGTCCGGCTCTCCCTGGAGGACTATGAGCAGGTTCTTGGCTGCTTCCTGAGGCCGTCCAGTGCGGGCATAAATGGAGGCCAAAGAATAGCGGGCGTCGCTCCAATCGGGCCGGTTTTCCACCAGGATTTCGAAATACGTGGCAGCGGCATTCAGATCGCCGGTTTCGTAGAGGCAGATGGCCAGCTCGTACTGCGCCATCAGCGCATCCGGCCGCAGCTCGACGGCTTTATGCAGGGGAGGAATGGCTTTGGCAAAGTTGCCCCTCCGCGAGTAGGCGATGCCCAGGTAATACTGCGCTGCCTGGATTTGCGGGTCTTTGGCCACCACGCGCAGCAGCAGCGGGATAACAGTGGCTTCCTTTCCCTCTTCGATGGCCAGGCTCGCGTCGTGCATATCGTTGGCCACATCGATGCGGTCCTTGGGGTCAATGCTTGTGGGCGGGCTGGTCTTGCCAGAGGCCACGTAGCCCAGCGCGGAGAGCTTTTCCCTGCTCTTTTCGTCAAGTCCGTCCTGCAAGGCCTGAGGCGCCCCTGTACTGATGCGCTTCACGAAATCATCCAACTGGATTGCGAGGCGCACCGCGGCGACGCGGTGGTCCGGATAGAGATTTATCTTCGCGCCAGGGTCTGAGGCCAGATCGTAAAGCTCGGGCAACGGCGCGCGCACGTAAAGCTGGTTACCGATGCGCAGGGAAGCAAGCGGGCTCCACCCGAACGAGCGTTCGGAGTGGTCGCCGGTGGCAAACGAAGGACGGTTTCCGGGGTGCGGATTTCCAATCAGAGGGAGCAGCGAACGGCCCTGCATAGCCGGAGGCGGCGTCTGCCCCAGCGCGTCGAGAAGGGTAGGCGCCAGATCCACCAAGCTCGCCGCGGCCTTGACGCGCTGGCCGACAAAACGCTTGCCGGGAAGTTTGAGGAGCAGGGGTACGTGGATGGTAGCGTCGTAAAGGAAAATGCTGTGGGTCAGTTCGCCGTGGTCGCCCAGGGATTCGCCGTGATCGGCGGCGACAGCGATCAGCGTATTGTCATACAGCCCCTGGTTCCGCAAATAGTCAAGCAGTTTCCCCACAGTAGCATCCACGTAGGCGATACACCCGTTGTAAGGGGCGTTCGGAAACCGGCTGCGGAACGGTTCGGGTGGATTGTAGGGATCGTGCGCGTCCCACAGGTGAAACCACAGAAAAAACGGACTGCCTTGTTGCTGGCCGAGCCATTCGAGTACGTGTCCCAGGGTCACCTCGCCGCGTCGCTGCATGGAAGCCTCGCGGCGCTCCCCGGTCTTCTGCCGGTGAAAGCCTGCGTTGTAGACATCGAAGCCGCGCTCGAATCCGGAGGCAAACCCGTTTTTTGGGTCGAGGATGATGCTGCCGACGAAGGCCCCCGTGTGGTAGCCCTGGGCATGGAGAGTATCGGGTAGAAAGGGGACGCTTGGAGGCAGGCGATCGCCGAAGTTGCGGATGCCGTGGTACTGCGGATAAGCCCCGGTGAGTATGGTCGCGTGAGAGACAGGCGTAATGGGCGCCTGAGAGTAGGCGTGCTCGAACACCACGCTCTGACTCGCCAGCGCATCCAGTTGCGGCGTCAAACCATGCTTTGAGCCGAGAAAATCCATCCGGTCGGCTCGGACCGTATCCAACGTGATCAGGATAACGTTGGGCTTGTCTGTGGCCGCCGCGGCGAGCGCGGGGAACAGCACGAAGAGGCAAAGGATGCAAGCGCGCCGCATAAAAGAAAAAGGAGTCTGCATTCTAGCAGACTCCCTTTTCGGAACTAAAGCCTTGGAGCCGAAGGAGCCGAAGGTCAGAAAATGAGCTTCACCCCGATTTGCCCAGCCCGCGGGCCGCCCTGGGAGAGGAAGGGGTTGCCCGAGGAGACGTCTGGCGTTTGCGCGTATGTGGAGAAGCTGGTGTTCGGGAAGTTGTCTATCTTTTTCTGAGAAATCGTGGTCCCCGCCGGTAACGTGTTGAAATTAGGATGGTTCAAGAGATTGAAGATCTCAAAGCGGAGCTGGAGGCTGATCCTTTCCGTGATCTTTGTGGTCTTGTTCAGGTTGAAATCCCACTGGACTATATGCGGACCGCGGAAGGCGTTGCGGCCGCAGGTACCGATGGTTCCGTCGGCTGGAATGGCAAATACCGCAGGAACATTGGTGATGGTGGGGCTGTTGGGATCGCTAAACTGGTAGATGGGCTTTCCGATGCAGGCTGGCCTCTGGTAGGAGAGGTCCTGCCCGGAGTTATCCGCGCCGCTCGAGAGCAGCGCGGTCCACGGCCGCCCGCTGGCGTAGGTGGCGACGCTCCCAATCTGCCAACCGTCTCCCAAGCGGCCCACTGCGCTCCATTTCGGGAAGTCGTACCCGATGCCCGTGTTGAAGTTCCTCCGAATATCCGTGTCGCAGGGGCCCTGGTTACTTCTGGGATTGTACGGATTCTCCGCGATCGGAAGCGTAGACGAACCGCCGCGATTGACGGAATTGGTGTCGATGCAGTTCGACCAGGTGAAGTTGACTATGGTGTTGAGCCCGTGCCAATTGCGCTGCCGGTAGGTGACCTGCATAGAGTTGTAGCGAGAATAGCCGCCGTTGGTGAGCTGGTTGATGTACTTGAATGTAGGCACACCGCCAGTCTGGAAAACCGAGTCAAACGGCCGGTTGCAATTGAGAGAAGTGGGATTGTTAGCGCTCATCGGACGGCCGGTCAGCTGTCCGTACGGATCGCCAGTCGCGGGGTTGATCAAGTCGCTCCAGCAGCCGATCGGACGTAGATTCAGTTGGCGGTTCAGGAGCATGTCCGTGCCATGAGCGCCAACGTAGCTGACCGTGAGGACATTATTCGGGAACAGTTCGTGCTGGATGGTGGCGTTGTAGTATTGGATTCTTGGCGTCCGCAAAGGGGAAACCGTCCCGAATACGTTGAAGGGCGGCGTGCCCGTAGGATTGGCGCCATAAGTTTGGAAGGCCGTAGTCGGATTCGGGCTGCCTGGCTGCGGGCCGATGCAAACCCAGTCGGGAGACTGGGTGTTGACCGCAGGGTTGTAGCACGTATTGGGCGCAAATGCTTCGAAAAGAGTCGATAGGTTCGTGCCCAAGCTCGCGTTCCCATCGGCGGTGACCGAGAAGACCCCTAAGTCGGAATTGGTAAAGGCGCCAGCGCGCGCTCCCTGATAGAGGTAAGGGGCGAGGATGGCTGCAAAATTCGCCACGTCGTATGCCATGGTGTAACCAACTCGGAAAGCTGTCTTGCCGTTACCGAAGATGTCCCAAGCCAGTCCGGCGCGGGGCCCAAAATCATGCAGGTCCAGGTCATAAAGACGGGTGATCCCTTTGCCTAACTGGACCAGACCTTGGTTTGGGAAAAAATTGGAGCCACGATTGCCGGTTTCACCAAGCGCCCCGTTCAGATCCCAGCGCAGGCCGTAGCTGACGGTCACGCGCGGCGTCGCCTTCCACTCATCCTGGAAAAAGAGTCCAAGAGAAGGTTGGTAGATGTGGCGTGTAGTATCGCCGAAAGAGCGCGCAGCCCGATCCAGCCGGCCAAGCAGCATTTGCGTGAGGACAACGTCGTAGCCGGGGATCGGAATGTTATTCGCTGGGTCCGCGGCCGTAAATTCGTTGGCTCCCTGGAAACTGAAGAGGCCCGTCCGGGCGCGGTTCCGCAGGCTGCCCGTCGACGCGCGCTGATAGTTACCACCGAATTTGAACGTGTGGTTGCCTTTGATCCAGGTAGTATGGGCCGACACATCGTAGGTCTGAGTGGGGCGGGTGCTGAGCGGGTAGCCCTGGATGCCGCCGATGTTCCCATAGGTCACACTGCTGGCATAAACAGGCGGCACGCCGAAGTCTGCGGGGCTCAGCGGACCCGTGTCGATGCCCAGGCTCAGAGGATCAACCTTGTTATTCGGCGCCAGGATCTGGGAGAAGCGTGACCAGCTGAAGCGGACATCGAGGATCTTGTTGGCAGCAATGTTGTAGATCCAATTGCCGCCGGCAAACTGCACACGCGTGGGCACAACGCTGTTAAATCCGTCTGCGCTCAGGCCGCTTCCGGCTGCCGGGGGAATCGTATAGCCGAAGGCGGGACCAGACTGCACGCTGTCCGCATAAAGATAGCGGCCCGAAACACTCATTTTGCTGTTCAACTTGTGGTCGATCTTGACAATAAAGCTGCCGGGAAGGGTGTTGATGTCGGGAAGCAACACGGTTTGCGTAAACCCTCCGGGTTGCACAGTTGCGCTGGCGGCCGCGGGAGTACACTGGACAGTGCCGCCCGCGCCATCTGAACATGGGTAATACTTCAACAGGGCCAAGCCTGCAGAGTTCATCGGCAGATTATTTGTATTGGTGACGATAGGATTGCCGGTCCCGGCGTCAATCGGGCAAGAGGCTGTATTCCCGGGCGTGCAGTTGAAAAAGTTTGTCACCGCCTGGAGGTCGCCCTGAGTCGGCAGGATCACGTTGTAAGGAGCCAGTGACTTGTTTCGTTGCGCTTCGAAGTTGACGAAGAAAAAGGTTCGGTCCTTGATGATGGGGCCGCCCAGCGTGCCCCCATAATTATGATTGTGGTAGGCTGTCCTTGTGGACGAGAAAAAGTTGTTTGCATTGAGCCAGTCGTAGTCGCCAAAGTAGAAAGCCGTTCCGTGGAACTGGTTGGTGCCGCTCTTCAACGTCACGTTGATGGCCGCCCCGCCCTTGACACCGTTCTCAGCAGTAGGCAATTGCTGGACCGTATATTCCCCAATCGAGTCGTTGCCGAGAAGCGCGGAAGGAACCCCCAGGAGTCCGGGCTGGCCGACCAGCTCGTTGCCGTAAAAGCGGTCGTTATTGGGCACGCCGTCGATCATATAGTTGTTGGTGCTCGTCCGCTGTCCGTTGATGCTGACGTCCATAAAGCCCCCGCCCGGGGAGCGCTGCACGCCCGGTGTGAGGCCGAGAATGGATTTGAAGTCGCGGCCTTCGGTGGGCAGATCCAGGATGGCCGTGGTGTCCACGTCGGTGTTCACGCCTGGCGAGTAGTCCACCAGCGGCGTGGCCGCCTCAACCGTCACTGTTTCCGCCTTCTCACCCACCTGGAGCGCGAAATCTTTCTTGATGGTAATCCCGACTGCGACGTCTGCGCCGCTAAGGGACGTCTTGAACCCTTGTGCCGAAACACTCAGGTTATACAAGCACGGCGGAAGGTTCGACAGGACGTAACTCCCCGAATTACCAGTTGTCGCGGTACGCGACGCGTTCGTCGCGGTGCATGTCGCGGTGACGGTCGCCCCGGGCACAGCCGCCCCGGACGGATCGGTCACCGTTCCCGTGATTTCGCCGGTGATGATCTGCGCCGATAACAAGGAAGCATAAGAAAGAAGACCCAACGCGAATACGTTGAAAATACGAACGTGCTGAAGCTTAGACATACGCCCCACCCCGTGGGTTTTTGTGCCCCCAGTCACTCCCAAATGTGATTTATCGGGCATTCTATTCCGATCCTGCCTCTTGTCAACAACAATTCAAAGTCAATTCAAATCTGCAAAGTCCCATGAATCCTCACCGAAGACGCAGACCCCGCAACGGAGAACTTGTATCCGCGCGGCGGTTGATCCGGTTGTGCAAAGCCAGGGATGAGAGACAAACTTTTGACTTCGGTGAATCAGTGCTTCGGCATATCCTTTGCACTTGTAGGTGACAGCCATGAAAAATGCGGTCCTGGCTTTGTTAGTCTGCGCTCTTCCTTCGATTGCCGCGGCGCAGCTCACAGCGGTCCGCGCAGGGCGTCTGGTCGATCCGGATTCCGGCACGGTCCTCACCGACCAGGTCGTCGTTGTTGCTGGCGGGAAGATTCAGGCCGTGGGCAAGGGCTTGGCGATTCCGGCGGGGGCTAAGGTTATCGATCTATCCGACAAGACAGTGCTGCCGGGTTTCATCGACTGCCACACGCACTTGGCGGACGGCAAAGGGCTGGAGAACGGGGACCCTTTCAACGTGCTCAAGAAGACGGCGTCGCAAGTCGTGCTGGAGTCGGTGCCGAATGCGCGGGCAACGCTGCACTCCGGGTTCACGACTGTTCGGGATGTGGGAACCTACCGGGCACTGAACGATGTCGCGCTGCGCGACGCAATCGCCGAAGGAGATATCATCGGTCCACGCATGTATGTGGCGGGGGCCTACATCACCATTACGGGCGGCGCCGGAGCTATGACCGGCCAGGCGCCCGATATCCGACTGCCGTGGGATTTGCATTACGGGGAAGCGAACAGTCCGTGGGAAGTGCGGCAGAAGGTACGGCTGCTGGCGCATGACGGGGTGGACCACATTAAGGTGCTTTCGACCGGAGCGGTGCTGACACACGGGAGCAGCCCAAAGGCCACGGAGTTCACGCCGGAAGAACTACAGGCGGCCGTGGAGGAAGCGCGGAATTTTGGACTGCGGGTGGAAGCGCATGCGCACAATCCGGAGGGAATCAAGAACGCGATTCGAGCGGGTGTAGCGTCGGTGGAGCACGCGACACTGATTGACGACGAGGGAATCGCGCTGGCGAAGAAGAACGGCACCTATCTGGACATGGACATCTACGACGAAGAGTGCATCCAGGAAGCGGGTAGGAAGGGAACCATCCCAGTCGATTTTCTGGAACACGATCGCCAATTGGGCGAGAAGCAACGAGAGAACTTCCGTAAGGCGGTGCAGGCGGGGGTGAAAATGGCGTTCGGCACCGATCTGGGAGTGTGCCCGTACGGGACCAGTCCGAAACAGTTTGCTTTCATGGTCAAGTACGGGATGACACCGATGCAGGCGATCCAGGCGGCGACGTCGAATGCGGCCGACCTGCTCGGGCATTCGGATGTGATCGGGTCAATCAAGCCAGGAAAGTCTGCGGACATGGTGGCGGTAAGCGGAGACCCGCTGAAAGACATCAAGTTGCTGGAGGACGTCGAGTTCGTAATGAAAGAAGGCAAAGTGTACAAGGAGCGAGGAATTGTCGCGTGCCCGCAATGAAGGTAATGGTGTGAACGCACCTAGTATAGGTGCGAGAACTGGACCAGCGGATGCAGCGAATTCCGCTTAAAGGCTGCACACGGTTTTTCCCGGGAACGTACAACTGCCCGGTAGTCTACAGCCTTGTTACGGTTTTGCGTCCGGATACTCCAGCCGGTAAAGCGGTTCGAGCCCCGTCTTCTTCAGCAGCTCTACGACCTCCGCAGGCGAAAGCCTCCGCCCCGGGGGTTCGTCAGCATTGGCGAACTGATAGCCAATCACCGCCATCATTGCCGTATGCATTCCCAACAGGCTTGGATGAATCCTTTCAAACGTATCCACAATCGTGTGGTGCCGCACGTCATAATCGCCGCGTTCGACGAGCAGGGCGTAGGCCGGCACACCGGCCACCATGAAGGATTCGTGATCTGAGTCAAAGTCCGCGTTCAAGGACACGCCGTCGGCACCTAGTGGCGCAAGCGGCTTGAGCAACTTCTTCGTCGCGCTTTCCAGGTCCTGGCGGCCGTTTAACTGCAAGCCCAGTGGCTGCTGCGCGCCGGAGTCTGTGTTGATCATCGCCCGAATGTTGTTCAGCTCCCCCTTATGCTGCTCCACATAAGCTCGCGAACCGTTAGCCAGTTGCTCTTCACCTGAAAAAAACACAAATCGAATGGTGTGCTTGGGACGGACATGGAGCGCTTTCAAAACCCGCGCCGCTTCGAGCACCGTGGCGACTCCTGCTCCATTATCGTTGGCGCCCTGTGCGGGATCCCAGGAATCGAAATGTGCTGTCAGCAGCACCATCTCGTGGCCTTCCCATCCCTCAATGTCTGCAACCACGTTGCGTTCGCGTCCTGGGCCGCGGTCAAACGGATTTTCAATGTCCAAACGTACTTTCACGGGTCCCTTGGCCAGCAATCGCCGGAGCAGTGCTGCATCTTCTCTCGCAATGGACAGAATTGGCAGAGGTCCTCGGGGATAGAATCCAAACGCCGACGTGTACAACATGCGGTCTGGCTTGTCCGAAACAATGAACATGGCCGCCGCACCGGCCTGCGACATTTGCCTCGCAATCATGAGGCGTGATCCAGCGTACGCAGAGGAAACGCCGCTGCTTTGCTGGTCGACGATAACTGCAGCGCCCTGAACCTTCTCCGGCAAGGGCGAACGGCCTGGGCCGAACGTCCCGAAATCCACAACCGGCACTTCGATCGGGCCAGGCGTCCCCGGAACCCATCCATACGAGCCGATGTAAAGGGAGCGATGCACGGGAGAAATCACTTCGCCCGTCGCCCGCCCATGCCGCCAGAGCGAACCTAGTTCGTATTCCTCGAAGTGCGCATTATTCAGTCCCGCTTCTTTGAGTGCCTTGAGAATGAGTTCGGCTGTTGCTTGGGATTCCGGGCTGCCCGTGATCCTTCCTCCGACTGTGTCAGTCAGCGTTTCGAGGAAAGCCGACGCGCCACCACGCGTCATTGCATAACCCACGATCCTCGCGATTTCCTCCTCCGCCTTTGCTGTATCGTCGGGCCTGAGCGTAACCGATTGCGCCGAACAGGTTGCCACCCACCCCAGCAATACAACGATGGCCGCGGAAAGATGACGCATCTTGTCCTCCTCAAAGGTTTCCCAGAGAGCCGCTTCTACGCGCGCTTCAGCAATGCGAGACGATTCGCTCCAGAGCCCGCGAACAGTTCGTCCTCGGGCTGTCTCAGTAGCGCCGTGTGCTAGCCTGATCTGGGCGTGGACGCTACCGGAAATTTTTTGCGACCGCCGATTACCTGTGCCTTGCTCGGAATACCGAGCACATACCGGGGAAGGCGTGATAGTATCCCGCCCCGGAGGTTCACAGAATGAACATTTTGGAGGCGTTGAAAAGCGAAGCGTCAAAGCTACAAAAGCAGTTGAACAGTGTCAACTCAGCCATCGGAATCTTGGGCGGAAAGAACGGCGTCGGTCGCGTCAAGGGTGGCAAGAAACGGCGCTTGTCTGCAAGCGCGAGAGCCAGAATAGCGAGAGCGCAGAGGGCGCGGTGGGCGAAGGTGAGAGCCGCAAGGAAGAATGCCTAAAGCCGCCATTCGTCGCTGAAGCTTACGTCGGTAGGCGATTTTGAGTGTCGTATGATTCCATGCGCGGAGCCAGGGGCAGATGGCCCTCATCGGTGCAAGAAGCGGGAGAGCAGTTCAAGCAACAAGATGAGAACTCCCACGCTACGCACGAGTGTACTCCGGAATCCGACCTCACGCTCGCCAGTAGTTTTCCGCTTTAGCCGAAAAAGCAGGTAGCATTTGAGCACAAGGAGGAACGCTGCAGACACGGTGGCCCATAGCCAGACTGGGGTGCTGGGGGGCACTATAAAAAGAGAGATGAGGACTCCTGGTTGACTTTTCTCCATCGTCTTGCGGCAGGAGAAAGCGAAATGAAAGCCTGGATGCTAACCTTGGTCAGCGTCGTCGTCGGGTTCGGCGATATCGATACCCACTTCGTCCCGGAGCCAGACGATCCAGTCATCGCGTATGCCAGGCAGCCCACCACCGACCCTGTTGCAGTCTTGAACCGTGAGATTGAGGCGGGAAAGGTTCGACTACGATTTGACGGCGAGCAAGGCTACTTGCGGTCGGCCCTCGATGCGCTTCGCGTGCCCATCGAGTCACAGATGGTGGTCTTCTCAAAAACCAGCGTTCAAGCACAACGAATAAACCCACAGAACCCACGCACACTTTTTTTCAACGATTCTGTCGTGATTGGTTGGGTCCGTGGTGGCTTTATCGAAGTAGCCGCACAAGACCCTCGGCAAGGCGTCATTTTCTACGTGCTGGACCAGACGCCTGTGGAGAAACCGCAATTCATGCGCCACAACGACTGCTTGACCTGCCACAACTCCAGTAACGCGATGAATGTTCCCGGCATGTTGGTTCGTAGCCAATTCACGGCGCCTAATGGCACAACGATGCCGTGGCTCGGCAACTACGTTTCCGACCATCGCAGCCCATTGTCGGAACGTTGGGGTGGGTGGTACGTTACGGGCAAGACGGGCGCGATTCGGCACATGGGCAATGCCGTCGTTACCAATGGAAGCAACCCCGAATCTCCGGTGATAGATCAAACTCTCCACTTGGCATCACTCGCCGGGCGGTTCGATACCAATGCCTATCTTTCCGAATATAGTGACATAGTTGCGCTAATGGTTTTCGAACACCAAATGCACATGATGAATTTGTTGACACGCATCGGCTGGCAGACGCGATTTCTTCTGCGAAATGGGAACGCACATGATATTAAAATGAATGGTCTGGGTGACTCGGCAAAGGACCTCGTGGACTACATGTTGTTTGTCGATGAAGAGCCGCTGCTAAATAAGGTCGAAGGTACATCGGGGTTTGTGGAGAAGTTTTCCGACGAAGGGCCGCGAGACAAGCGCGGACGGTCGTTGCGCCAATTCGATCTCGAACACTACCTGATGCGGTATCCGTGCAGCTACATGATCTATTCGGAGGCATTCGAGGCGTTGCCTTCTGAAGCAAAGGACGCAGTTTACCATCGGCTATGGCTAGTCCTGTCGGGAGCGGTGACGGGCGCAAAGTATGCACGTCTTTCGCGTACGGATCGACAGGTGGTATTGGAAATCCTGCGCGAGACCAAGAAGGGACTGCCTGACTATTTCGCCGGGGACCTGACGGTCTCACCTTGACTTTCGCTAGAGCCTGATTATTCGCCGTCCATGTGGAGGCTAGTACCTAAGATTAAAGTAAAACCCGCATTTATGACGCAGGCGCCGCTGTCACCTGCACCCCATGCGTCTCTGGACCGCCTGCGGAAGCGTTCGAGCCGTGACCCTGTTCAGATATGTTCTTTGGCGAACGACTCTCTCGGGAAATGCCCCCACACCGGCCCTGATACTTCGCGACCGACAAGGTGTTGACACACTCCGTCTGCAAGTTGCGTCGTGCCATGGGAGACGACATGCGTAAACCACGCGCTTGTGAATGCTACGGACGGATTCCGTTAGGTCACGATATGTTTCTTCTCCGGCCCGAGATTTCGACCTTCGCTGAAAAGTACAGGCAGCGGCACGCAGCGATTGACTTCCCGGATTACCAATCCAGAACTCAGCAGTGGGAAGTGTTTGGACTACACGCTCAGAACCGCAAGACGAGGAAAAGCGGCTCGGTACAAACGATCATCCAAGGTCAGAAGCCGGAACCCATGATGCAATGCGTGAGCTCCGATGAGGAAGTCGGCAAGAATTCGGCGCGGGCCGGAGTCCAGCTGTTTTCTTCGGCGAGCAACGTACTGTTGGAAGGCACGGCCCGCAGCGCGCCAGGTGGCTTCATTGAGATTCCAGTCCACCGCGATGCCTGTTTCTTTGCAGAAGGAATCAAGGAAGGCTTCCGACCTACCGGGCGCGGCGAGTAGCTCCGCGAAGACCGGCGCAGCAACAACTAGACTGCCCCGATCCAAAGCGGTATCAAGCGCCGAACGAGCCTGAGTGTTCAGAGTGTCGTCCTTATTCCAGAGGGCGACGAGAACATTGCTGTCAATCGCGGTGGTCATCGTCCGCGCAGCTTGCGAACCCATCGCACAACTGCCTTCTTCCCACTGGCAATGCCCGGGCTCCCGATGCCGCGATATTTTTCGAATGGGCTCTTGGCTCGCACAGGCCAGACGCGGACGCCCACTCTATCCCTCTCGAAAAGCAATTTGTCACCGGGCCGAACCCCTAGTGCGCGTCGAATTTCGTGCGGAACCGTAATCTGTCCTTTGCTTGTGATGCGCGCTGCCTTCTTCATGACAAGTTCCCTGTTCCTTACTATACCAGATCGCTCCTTACCTGGGTAACGTCAACGTGTTAGGATGTGTTAGGAACCAGCAAATGCTCACACTTGACATAAGTCGCGATCAAGAAATCGCGTGAGGCATCACCATTTCCCGATGCTACTCGCCGGATTTCTCAGCGAGCGTTTCGATCACAGCGATATTCTGCAGAAGAGTCTGAAATCTACGGCGCACAGAACTTCACAACACAGGTACTAGCGGCAAGTCTGCGGCACCCCATGCACGTGGTCGATGCGCCAAGTTGGGCTCGCATATAGCCACGGTGCCGTTCAAGGTGTCCGAGCAGTTCTTCGCGCATCCGCTGACAGATCGCGGTTCGGACGCGTTCTTGGAGGATTGGGAAAAGTCCCGCCCCGTGGTGGACGAAATTATCCACCCGCCAAAGCGCACAAGTCCAAACGGTAAACTGCTGAGCTCGTTCACTGCACGCAAAGAAAATCCTGAAGGGAAAACAGAGGGCTACAAATGTCGGAATCAAGCTATCCAGAAGCGTCGAAAGAACTTGCCAGCAAAACGGCGCGAACTCGCTCCCAGTATCCAAGCCGCATTGCAAACATTCAGCAAAGCGGACTTTACCGACGGTGCTTTGCCCGCTAAGACCAAACAGCTCATTGCGGTTGCCGTCGCGCACGTGACTCAGTCTCCATACTGCATTCAGGGCCACACAAAAACCGCGCTGCGGCATGGCGCTACGCAGCAGGAAATTGTGGAAGCGATTTGGGTCGCAGCCGAAATGAGAGCGGGCGGAGCCTATGCGCATTCGCCGATATCGCTCACGGCTATGGACGAACAACACGGTCAGGCTCCGGTCACGGCCTAACGGCATGGGAGGAAGTCGATTGACGGGCAGAACCACGGGAAGTACCATCACGCGAAGCGCAGTGTGCCAGCCCATAAGCTTATTGGGAGGGGGGGCTATGGCATCACCTAATCAACGCTTGGTTCAACCTGCCACGAAGAGTGAAGCTGACCTGGGCATTAGTTTCGATGGTCTCATCTCTCAGGCAGCCCTTTCTACTGCCCTCGTGTCCGTCTTTCGCGGCAAGTTTTGCGATGCGATCCTGCCGAATCGGAAAGCGACGACATTCAACAAGGAACAGGTCATTTACGAGGTGGGTGACCAGGAACGGACGTTCTTCTTTCTGCAGGACGGATTTGTAAAAGTAGGAACGGTTACTTCCGACGGTCACGAATTAATCTACGACGTGCGAAAGGGTGGAGACGTTGTCGGCGAACTCTGCGCATCCGAGCCGCGCCGCCCGGATCGCGCCGTAGCACTGGAGCAGACGGACGCCGTTCCGGTGCCATACCAGGACGTGATGGAGGTCGTGCGAAAACAACCGGATTTGCTGGAGCGACTAGTTGACGTGTTTTGCCGGGCTCTCACGAAGCGTATGCGCAAGTAAACACGCTGGCGGTGGATGACACTTGCGCTGCTCAAGTTGAACTCAGTCGTGGGAGTGACCGGCTTCTTCAATGTTCAGGGAACCTTGCGGAGTGTGGGAATTCAATGCGCCTTTTGCCATTCGACGGTGGATAACTCGCTGGCACCCGGCATTGGGCAGCGTCTTGACGGATGGCCAAATCGAGACTTGAACGTCGGAGCTGTTGTGTCCCTCGCTCCCAATTTGACGCCGTTCACAGATTTGCTCGGCGTGGATGCCAACACGGTGAAGTCGGTACTGGCGACCTGGGGTCCGGGTTGCTATGACGCAGAACTGAATAAAGATGGAAAAGGCCCTGCGCCCAGACGGGAAACGGGCCTGCACGCTGATCCCGCCGGCGTTCGGGCTGGCCGGTGTCAACTTGCATACGTGGACCGGCTTTGGCTCCGTGCCTTACTGGAATGCTTATGTTGGGGTGACTCAGATGCATGGTTCCGGCACCTTCTTCGACGCCAGACTCAGTGATCCCACGCAGTATCCGCTCGCTGCAAAAGATGGGTCATACAACACGCGAGGTGTGCCGGACCTGGTTACTTCGAAGCTGCCTGCTCTGCACTTCTACCAGTTGGCGATCCCCGCACCGAAGCCACCAGCCGGCAGCTTCGATGAAGACGCAGCGGCTCGTGGCAAAGAAATCTTCAACGGCCAAGGAAAATGCTCGACCTGCCGCATACCTCCGCTCTATACGGAACCCGGAAACAATGTTCATGCGCCGAGCGAGATTGGCGTGGATTCCTTCCAGGCTGACCGCCCGCCGACGCACATGTACCGTACGTCTCCCTTAAAGGGACTGTGGGGACACACGAACGGGGGCTTCTACCACGATGGACGTTTTGCAACGCTCAACGATGTGATCCAGCACTATAATAGCTTCCTCGGACTCGGTCTCACCGACCAGCAGGTGCACGACCTGGTCGAATATCTGAAGTCGCTGTAGCGCATAGCAACGACGTTAGCAGCCTTTGATTAAGCGGCTGCTGGTTAGGAACGTAACCGACTAGCCTAAGAGAAAGCGGCCTGGAAAGTACGATTCTGGAGTACCGCAGACAGGCGAGGAGAACATCGATGTTGACAATGGCAGCTGTGCTCATTGCGGTTGCGGCGCTCGGCGGAATTACATTGGCGACACTGCACCTTCGTCAGAAAGGGCTTCCAATGGCCCGCTTCCGAGACTATACCTATACGGATAAGCTCTTTGCAAAACATGGTATGAAGAGTGTTGGCTACTGGACGGCACTGGACGAGCCCGTGAAAAGCAGCACGTTCTTTTACATTCTAGAGCATCCGAGCCGCGAGGCGGCGGCCGCGAACTGGCAAGCCTTCCAGGACGATCTGGAATGGAAGACCGTGAAAGCCAAGTCCGAAGAACATGGCAAACTGGTCGAGAAAATTGATTCGACCTTCTTGACGCTGACCGATTTTTCCCCGCTTCCACGGATCTGAGACCAGGCTCCCTTATGGCTCGGTGCAGTTCCTCAGAGCGGGATAAGATTTTCCCGTCTTTTGCAGGGATCAAGCTATCTGGTCTTCCGATGTTTCTTGTGCGGATGGTGTTTGGTAGCGCCGCGCTTGGTCTCAGGAGTCTTCGCTGGAGCTACTGACGGGAGATCTGAATTAAAAGTGTCCGCTATCATCTTCCAACTGCCGTCCGACTGCTTCTTCCAAACCGCCATATCCTTGCCGTGGTCGGCGATCGGCTGGCCGTTGGGACCCTCAAGAGCCAGCTGGTAGGTATAGATTGTATACGCAAGATCACCTGCCCGCCCGACTTCCAATTTGTCGATCTGCCAATTGATATTGAAGCCCGGGCTGCCGATCAGCTTCTCCCAGCCCGCCCGGATCGCGGCTTTGCCATTTACCATCGGGGCATTGGGCGGAAGCCAGGAGCCATCCTCCGCATAGTTGGCGACTGCACCGTCAACATCCTTTGCTTGCGCTGCTTTCAGTGTCGCGGCATCCGCCTCGCGAATGGCACGCTCGTCCTGAGCGCGCGTATCCGCTGTTTCTCGCTGGCAACCGGAGCCGAAACAGACCGAAAATGCCAGTATCAGTGCTGATCGATGGCAGCTCATGTGGGCTCCTCCGCGGGGGAACAACGGCAAAGGCTACACCTAAGCTGAATTGAGGTCTAGCCTAGTCTAGTTTCTGTTTAGTTTCTGTCGCGACTCAACTCACGCTCCTGCAACAGATTGGCGCAGCCGGAAAGGCGGCGGGAGCTTAGAAACTTAAATCGAATCGCTGTTCAAAAAATCAGGGGAGCCAGCGATGTGCAAGGAGGCTCGCTGACTCCCCGCGCCTGGTGAGTCGTCTTCACAAATCTCCGCTATGCCAGCGGCATTGGAAAGTCTACGGCTATGCCCCCATCGTGTCTGTCAGCCGCTGACAAAAACTGGTGTGGGAATTTTGCTGACATTGGTTCTGCGGGATATCCACGGACCAAAATCATGGGCGGCGCGACAGCGGCTCAAGCCTTCGCGTTTCACGCTTTCGTTGATTGCGATCTCCTGCCAAATCAATCGCGGCGCGGGCGCGAACCGCGTCACGCAACTCTTCGATTTGCCGGACCATTCGACCTCCCCGTTGCGTTCCGCGTTCCTTCGCTGCTTCTAGACTGCCTTTTTGAATTGAGTACCGCCGTGGAAGATGTAAGCGTTTTTGTCCAGCCGCGTGATTTCGGCCTCATATATCTCACCAGTCGCGCCGAAGCGGAGTCCACTCGGCGTGACGGCGATCATGGCAGACCTTCGCTGAACAACTCGTAAAACGCTGCCCACGCAACTTCCGCGCCCCTGAGCGAGCATCACGGCCAGGTCGAGAGTGTAGTAGCCCTCGGAATCTTGCTTGCGGAAAGCATCCGTCAAATTGTTTTTCACGAGGTCAATTCACTCGCGGGGAATGTCTGTTTCCATGCCTCGGCCTTGGGTCGTCAGATACGCCAATTGCTCCGGGTTGTCCATGCGCGACCGCAAGTATGTCAGGCGATTTAGGCATGCGTGGGGCCTCCCCCGTTCGGCGTCTCGCTGCTTTGTTCTGCGTCCTACTGGTGTTGCTTCTGGCATTGACAGAGAACGGCGCTATCCACCCGTACGTCATCCTCGTTATTTTGTGCCTTTTGATTGCGATTTTGGCTGTTGCTGCAGCGCCCCACCTAGACGAGCAAAATCATGCCCAGCAAGGCTTAAATAGCTTCCTGTTTTTTCGCCGCGACCTCCTCCAGAACAGTAAACCCATCGGCAGCCGCCGTTCGGCGGCCTTGACGCACACAACTCTGTACTCGCAGCGGCGAGGTGCACTCGCTAGCAGATTCGGGTGATTCCACATCTGGGCCGGAGGGCGTGTCCATGAAGCGCAAATGGCTAAAAGTGCTTATGTTAGCGATGATGGCGGGCGCATCATTCGGCAGTCCAATGAACCCAAAAGAAATCGAAGACCTCATGCACGTCATGAACCAGACAAGAATTGAATTCACCGTGCCTGATGAAGACGACAACGGAGAGGGAGGCAAGACAGGTACTCACCAGGAGACCATGAATCATCTCTTTGAACCGTGGAACGGACCTCGCTAAACTCGTTTTTCAGATGCGGAGGTAAAACCATGAACGGACGAATACTCGTAGGTCTCTTTCTCTGCTCTCTTTTCCTCGTTGTCGGTGGAGACGCACAAAGTCCCGATATTCCGTTCTCCGGTTATATGCGCGCCGATGGAGAGAAGCCAATTTGGGCGTTGGAATTCATTAAAGTGCAGCCTGAAAATTTCGCCGTGGCGATGCAGTACTTGGACGACCACTGGATGCGCGTCCGAGCCGAAGCTAAACGCCAGGGTGCAGTTCTCGACTATCACCTCATCTCAAACGCGGGAATCGTAACTCCGGGCCACAAGGCTTGGGACCAAGACTCAATTGTATTGCTGACGAAAGACAAGAATATGGATGCCTTCATGGACAGCCAACACGCCTCCCGTCTGGCAGCCAATGGGTTCCGGTATGGGTATGGAGTGCTGCAGCCGGTGGAAGACCTTTTCGAACAGTTGAATACCCAAGTATTCGTGGAAGAGCCGGACACAAGCACCGGGTTCAAGCTTCTCACCAAGCAGTAGGGCTTCGGCCTTCACGCAGGCTTATTTGCGGGGGAGCCGCGTGCGCACGAGCTTCGTTCATCCAGTCGATGCCGCCATAACCTTACGCACAATGCGGCCCTGTTG
>Ga0137370_10000195_pt1 | contig 22596 bp, 23 predicted proteins | sample SagtaG_11_FD_104920 | JGI IMG/M metagenome (GOLD analysis project Ga0137370, IMG submission 104920) | Vadose zone soil microbial communities from Sagehorn Ranch, Mendocino, California, USA - Sage1_R_20_16 metaG | ecosystem: Environmental > Terrestrial > Soil > Vadose zone | place: USA... | reverse complement strand
CCAGCTGATCACCCTGCAAGCTGAGAAGCACATGGACCTAGCCGTCCAAGGCATGACTCCACTCCTAGCCGTCGATGTCTGGGAGCACGCCTACTATCTCGACTACGTGAATGACCGCGCCAAATACGTCGACGCTTGGTGGAATGTGGTCAACTGGGACGACGTAGCAGCCCGCTTCGACAAGGTTCGAAAGTAACCCCGTCAAACTCCCCATCTTTTCTTTTCGGATAGTCCTTGCTAGGACAACTTCTATCCCAAGATTTCGCGAATTCTAAGACGCTTCAGCCGAAAGATTCTTCGCCAGACTCTCAAGATCGACATCCTCTTCCTTCTTTGTCTCCATTTTCACTGGTTTGACAATCCTCTCTTTGATCCTGATTTTCGAAGGGGGCAAGGGTTTGCCGCGGCTTGGGCAGAGGATGACCGGATGCAGATCAAGGATTCGCTGGACACTCGACCTTTCCTGTGATATATTCTCCATGAATAATGGCTCTCTAAGCTTGCCGCGCTTGGTCCGCAGAAGATCGCCGATAATAGCAACCCTGCTCTTGTTCAAGAATAGAGAGATAGACCCCTTTGTATGACCGGGGGTCCAGACGATCGACCCGTCCAACCCGACATCTTCTAGTATCGACTCATCGTCGGAGGCCTCGTCAACGAGCACCGGGTGATACTTGACAAGCCGAAGCAGCTTCTTCGTTGAAGAGGCAATAGCCAGAGCACGCCTGGCTATCCGTCCGTAGAGACTCCATGCTCGCGGCGTTATTACAACAAGGGTCCCGGCAACGTATGGCTTTTCGAACCCGTGAGAGACGAGCATTCCAGAAGTCGCTTTTTTCAGCGCGGCAGCGCTTCCGATGTTATCCCAGTGTCGATGAGTCAGAAGAATCAGCTTAACATCGCTAGGTTCGCGGCCGAGATCCGCGACTGCTTTCAGTATCCGATTCTCACTACCCGGCATCCCGGTATCGACAAGCACGAGTCCATTGTCCGCCTCGACAAGGTAGGTGTTAGCATGACGAGCAGGTACCCTATAGACCCCTTCAGCCACTTTCAACAATTCTAATTCGTCCCTCTAACAGTCACAGTCGCAGCTCGAACTCTTAGCCAGCCGAAGTAGTTGGGCTATCCAATTTAAGACTCGTGAAACCCTAGGGGTTCCGCGCCGCGACAACACTGTCGACTCTACCGATGACCTCTCGCAATGTGGGAGGTTCGAGCCCCTGTCCCTCCAGATATGCCGCCCCAGCAGCGTTCGCAAATATCAGGCGATCCTTGTGACCGAGACCAACGCCTTGAGCGTATATGTCGGCCGCGTTCCAGACGTCTCCTGCACCAGTCACTTTGGCAGGTTTGATCTTTGCGCACGGGACGCGAACTCTCTGCCCATCGACAAATGTCGCTGAAAACTCGGGCGTGTGAAGATCGACCCTCGGAATCATCATACTGAATACGCTAGCAGCCCCGAAGAGCGGGTCCTCAGCACCCTCAATCTCAGAGGTATCCTCGGCTACTCCTTTCGCCAGATGCATCAGCTCGTTCTCGTTAACGCTCAAGACATCAACCAGCCCAGGGGTTAGGACCCGCTGGTTCAACCCCTCAATCTCACCCGTCCGCGATGCAGGATCTCCTGGGTCGAAGAAGGTGACAGCCTTTCCTTCCTCCTTGGCGATGGAGAAGACCTTCTCTGCGAGGTCTGTTCCCTTCAGGTTCTGATTCCAGTTGAGGACACAGACAAAGTCCGCTTTGGATATGAGCCTCTTGTCTTCTTGCGTTAGTTTCTCCGGGCCAAACTGGGACAGGGACCCGGGGTCGCTGACCATGATGTTAACGCGCCTGCCCGAATGCTCTGTCTCGAACGACATTGTTCGGGACAACGTTCCGGTCGTCCTGACGTGGGAAAGGTCCACGTCCTTGAGAAAGTGTTGGAGTACGGTTTTACCAAGTTCGTCTGTCTCAATAATCGGGACGACTTGACAACCAAGCTTCGAGAGCTGAGCGACGACGTTCGAAGCGTTTCCTCCACGCCCAACCGTGTGTCTCCAGCCCAGAAGGTTTCCTCCTCCTCTCTGAGCCACCTCGACAAATGACGCTGTTAAGTCCTCAAGCTTTCCAGGATAGGTGAGAATGTAGTCGAGGTAGAAATCCGGCATTACTACAACTTTGAAACCGGGCTTGGCATGTGTGAGAGTCTGCTTCAGCTCGGCGACCGCGTCTACGGTTTTGGTTCTCGACATGCCTTCAGGCTCCAAAATTATTGATTGACTATTCGTTCATAAGGATGGATTGATATGACGACTTAAGCCTGGCTTGTCGAAAATGTCCGTCGAAACCGAGCGACCTACATCAAGACTCAAACTCGGCCTCATGTGGTCTCGTATGAAGAAAGCGTCCAGACTGGACCAAGAGGGAGTACTAGAACTGAAGACGGACACTGCAGCGACCGGACAAGCGGTCGCAGTCCTTGTTCTCTCAGCCCTCGCCTACGGCATTGGCTACACTGCACAGACACAATTCCAGAAACACGACCTTTCAATCTACGGAATAATAGTAGGTAGCCTAGCCAACACAGTCATAGTATGCTTCGCGGCCTTCGTATGGTCAGCCACCGCCTTCCTAGTCGGGACAAAACTCTTCCAAGGCAAAACAAGCTACTGGGAACTAGCTAGGCCTCTATTCTTCGCCGCTAGTCCATTCTTCCTCTTCCTCGTGATCGTCATCCCCATCTCTCCAATCGTAGTCGAGGGAAACCTTCCTGTCTACTGGTTCCAGGGAATTATCGCCGTCGCGGCGGTAGCCTGGCTTTTCCTTTCGCAAGTATTTGTTCTGAAGCAAGTCATGGGATTGAACCTGCGACGAACGATCCTAACGGTCGCGGTAGGCCTACTCATTCTGGCCTTCATCGGTATACAATTCGGAACAGCCTGAACAGATCCCACGTATAAGTTGATAATCCGGGTCGGCATACATTTCCTCCAGTCTGGTCGATGATCTCTCATTCGGGTCCTCTCAGCATTGACAGATTCCGGACGATGTTGGGTCGAATGGTGAAATCGGCCCGACTCAACCGTGACACGTTCCTGGAGTTGAAAGAGGATACCACAGCGACAGGTCAGGCACTGATTGTCCTGGCTCTCGCTGGAGCTAGCTTCGGTGTCGGATTCGCAGCGGTAATCGGATACGGTGCGATAGGGATTCTGCTAGGAGCTGTTTTCGGCGGAGTGGTGAGTATTGCTCTGGGCATCGTCTGGGTATCTTTGACATTTCTCATCGGAAGAAGGCTCTTCGGTGGAACATCGGACTACTGGTCACTGGCGAGGCCCGTATTCTTCTCAACCTCCCCCGGCATGGTCTTCCTCATCATGTCGATCCCCGTGTCGCCAATCCCAGACGTTGCACGCGCGATCGGCGTAGCCTGGATAGCGATTTCGACAGTGATCGCGGTGAAGACCGCTATGGGACTCGATACTCAGCGCAGCCTTGTGATATTCATCGTAGTCACATTCATCGTTCTCCTCAGCTATGGATTCGTGGCCTCTCTATAGAGAGCGATCCAGACTCTCATTATCCGCAACACGAGGCGACGCTTACTGTTCAGCAGTCGGACTCTTTGGAACGGTGGGCTTGTATTTGTTGAAAATATCCATTGCCGGGTCTTTCTTCATGTCATGATCCCGGTACAGATGTTCCTGTAGCTCGTAGTACGTGTTGAAGGTCCGTTCAATGTTCTTCACCGCACAGACAAAGCATAGAATCTTGTCCTTCACCAATTCGAATCACGACATCTAGCGGATAATCTTCAGGAGAATAAAAAGAGAACCGCAAACAAGATTCTCGAGGAATCAGCCGATATTAAGGCCGGAGAACCAGGCCTGAGAATCTCAAAACCGAACACCTTAATGCTGAACTTGATGAGCCAAACACTCGGCCTGGAGGCGAAAGCTCGATGTGTGACACATGCGCCGCACACAATCCAACGAAGAAAAAGAAAAAGTAACGATTGGGAAGTTTAGAATAAGCGGTCGCACGCCCATTTCCCATCATGTCTAAGGCTTGGGGCTTCATCAAGGACCCTATCCATGGATACGTCCGAATCAGCGAAGCCGAAAAGACGATAATTGATACTCGACCCGTCCAGAGACTACGACGACTACGCCAGCTCGCCGGATCGGAATTTGTCTACCCGGCAGCAAACCATACTCGCTTTGAACACGTTGTGGGAGCGATGCACCTTGCAGGTGTTCTCTCTGAAGTCTTGCCGACACGTCTCGACGTTCACACGCAAGAGCAGATGCGCCTAGCTGCCCTGCTCCACGATATCGGGCACGGTCCATTCTCACACGTGTTTGAGCCTCTCATGGTCCGCCATCTGAAGAAGACCCATGAAGACTTCGTTCCTTGGCTTGTGAATGAGACAGAAATCGCGTCGAAGCTTGCCGACGCCGGTTTTGACCCTCGCAAACTCGGGCTGCTAGCCGTAGGCCGTCTCAGGGACGGAAAGAGACCCTATCTCGACCAGATAATCAGCAGCAGCGTCGACGTCGACAAGATGGACTTTCTAGTCCGGGACTCCTTCCATACAGGAGCAGGGTATGGTTCCGTGGACGTTCACAGGCTCCTCTACACCATGGACGTGATTAATGGAAACCTGTCCGTTGATGGGAGAGCCGTCGCGACCCTTGAGAGCTTCTTGTTGGCCAGATTGGAATCTTTCAGAACCATCTACTTTCACAGAGCCTCAAGAGCAGTCCAGATCATGATCGTCCAGGCCCTAGAGGCGGCAAAAGACGAGCTGAACCTACTGTCTTTTGACGAGCCTGAAGACTACCTGCGGCTTGACGATTACAAGGTCTGGACCGATCTGAAGGAGTGCAAGCAGTCCAAGAAAATAATGCAAGACCTGGAGGCTAGAAGACTGCTAAAGTGTTCGTATGAGAAGACTCTCTTCGCCCAGGAAGAACTCGTTTCAAACGTGATAACGAAGGAGAGCGTGCGAGACAAGATCAGAGAAGAGATTGCCAAGAGAGCGCATGTCAGGGTCGAAGATGTGATGATCGATGTACCAACCCTTCCCTCAGTGCCTTACCACAACGCTGTGGAGATACAGCCTCTCGATATACCAGTCTTCAGACGTGGACCGACTGGTAAGAAAGAGATCGTACAGCTCTCGGAGATCTCGAGAATAATAGGCGTGCTTAGGACCTTCATGAATCTCGTCCGGGTCTACACCAGGGAACAGTACCGCTCCAGAGTTGAAGCCGCGTCGAGACAGATCCTCGGAGAGACGACGCCGTCGTCGGTGAAGGTTTCCCTCTGGCAACCCGTCGCTTCGCGTTCTGTCACTGGGTCAGAATTCTAGAAGTTACATCAGCACTTTATTTCAACCCTAGAAATGATACTGATATCCGAAGAAACCGTGGTGCCTGCTCTGCCCAAGTTCATGCAAACACTCGACGATACTATCTTCCGAGAGCTAGAGAAGATAGCGAAGAAGAGGGGTATTTCTATTCAGGAGCTGATCAGAGCTGTCATCGTTCCTGAGTGGGTGACAGGCCACAACGGAAACGAAACTAAAGAGCCGGCCGCAACTAAGCTGAACAGTTGGCGCTAGTCTCCACCATTTTCTAGAACGTTGGGTCGCAACTAAAGGCCACGCGACGGCCAACTTGTGATCGATTCCCGACCCTATTAAAGAATCTTGGACGAATCGTTACGGTCTTCTCCGTTACATCGAAATTACCATTGACGATCAGCCACTGGTCATTTTGATGATGGTTAATGTCTGGAAGGAAGCCGAGAATCTCTCCCAAGATCGCGACAATGCTCTCTATGATCAGATTGACAGTGACAATAAGATGAACACTGAAAGCTTCGACGACGCAATGGCTGCACTCACTTTCACAGCCATGGCAGTCACAATCGCCCTTGGGTTCTTATTCCATCTCTAATTTTTTTTTTTGAAGGATCGTTCCGATCAGGGACTTTTGGCTTTGTCCAGAAGCGCCGAGTAGACTCTAAGAGCTTCTCCCTCGGAGAGTGTCGTGTTGAGGGAGACGAGGCTCATCTTCTTGAAAATCGCAGCAGATCTCTCCGCGAGGGCCCGAGCCGCGATGAGATATTTCCCTCCCAGGAGAACAGACGATGTGCCCACTACACCCTCGGTTAGACCAGGCGTCGACACGGCAAGGGTTCCCAATTTCATCGTTCCGTCGTAGCAGAAAGCGAGGACGGCATTGTCCATTTGAAGTAGGCTCACTTTGTGGACCCTACCTTCTCTCTCTATGCTAGCTTCCTGCAAGGCCATATACTATCTGAGCATCGCGTCTACGTAATGTAGCGGTCTTTTCCTTCTTCCGTCTTCTCCTCTCCCTCTTTGACCTCTTCGAGTTCGGTTCGACGGAACTTTTCCATCTTCTTCCGCATATCCTCAATCTCCGTGTCCAAATCCTTCAATTCGACCGGCATTCCAACTAGTCCTGTCAACATCTGAATCACTGCTCGAGCCGCCTCCAAATCAGGATACACTCCTGTTGTAGCCCCCAGGAGACCCGCGCACTGTAACCCTCTCTGCCGACCGATGCCCAAGATTACCCCTGCGGCTCCAGTAACAGCTCCTCCCTTTGCGAGCTTGGCGCCCATCTTCTTCAGACGTTCTCCAACAACCGAATCGCCGACAACAGCGTATACCGCTCCCACGTCATTCCCCGACCTAGTGCCGTAGCCTCCCATCGTGAGAACCATCTTTGAATTGAATCGTTGGGCAAAATCCAAGACTATACTAGCGACCTCATATTGACCCGTTACACTCGGCTGCGCGTCTCCAGTAAGGAATATCGCGTTAGGCTCCTTTTCACTAAAGGAGTAAAATTCATACTTGGGGAGTGAATACGTCCCATCCTCGGAAATATTGATGCCTAGATTCCCGTCCGGGAATAGTAGATAGCTGGAATATAGTTCTGCGAACTTTTTTGGTTTCAGCTTCTCGATAAAATAGTCCACCGCGACCTTTCCAACGTAGCCCAGCCCGGGCAGTCCCTGGATCAGGACCGGCTCCTTCAATTCTGCCTTTGAGAGTTCATGAATTCTGGTGTCATTGATCATTACAATAGGCCAGATCGAGGAGTCTCTCGCGATTTTTCGCGAAGAGTTGTTTAAATAGTTTGATTCATCAAGCCACTCGCAACAGAATAGAGAGCTTGAAACAAGATGAGCTGCGCACCATTCGTCTCGTCACCACATGACGTTGTCCGCAAAATGCTAGAGGTAGCCAAGGCTACAAAGGACGATGTTGTCGTAGATCTCGGATGCGGCGACGGCCGCATTCTGGCGACCGCGGTGAAAGACTTCGGAGTCAAAGCAGCATTCGGCTACGAGATAAGAGAAGACCTCTTCAAAACCGCCTCCGGCGAGGTTGAGAAACTCAACCTAACCAACAAAGTCCACGTATACAACCGCGACCTCTTTCAAGCCGACCTCAAAGAAGCCACTCTGATCACTCTCTACCTAACGACCTATGCGAACGAACGGTTGAAACCGAAGCTCAGAGCCGAGGCGAAGCCCGGTTCGCGAATCGTGAGTCACGACTTCATGATCAACGGATGGAAGCCCTCACGGAAAGAAAACTACAACGAACATACAATCTACGTTTACTCGATCCCTGAATCCTACTCAATGTAGAGTGCCATAGCCAACCTCATCGTACCTTGACGATAAAGCAATGTTTCCGATCTCGAGAATAGTCGGGTTCTCAATCGTCTTCGTCTCAACGATAACTCTCCCATTTCCAACCTGACTGATCCTCGCGATGCTGAGGAGTTCCTCGTTCTGATTCAAGAGACCGGCAACAAGTCCTCTGAGCCGCCGATTCTCCGGGAAGACTGTCTGTTCTAATTGGTCAAACATTCTCAATCTTGTCTCTTGACTGATCCCTAACTTGTGGGACCCTTGAAGGAACCGCCGGTACCCTGCTTCCCGAGCCTTCTTCCTCTCCTCCTTGGATCGAATCCTTGCAAAGGGAGAACTTGGTAGCCTCAGCGAGGCGAACTTCGCTCTGTCAAGAAGAGGATCAATTGCCTGGTCTGATCGGCTCAGCCCAATGACCAAGTCAGGTTGAATCTCTTCTAGCAGGAGCTGCTTGTGACGTAGGGCGTTGAACTCTGTGAGCCACCCGTCCGTATTGACAAGCACCGTGTCCGCCGAGCTCGTCATGCGCTTCTTCAGGCGTGTGGCTAGGGTGACAACTTTGTCTGGAACGAAGGACGGGCTAGTGTCGCCGATGAAGAACGAAATTTCCGCTGCTGCTTTGTGAAGGCCAATAATCGGCGCCTGAACAACGGACGAGCTAATGGTGGTGGGAGGCCCGATGTCGGCCTGGCCAACATCCGCGTCAACTACTCCAACTTTCCCCGTATCTTCCAGACATTTGTTGGCGAGGAATGTGCAGAGACTGGACTTGCCAGAATCCACCTCTCCGACGATGACGCAGACCCCTCGCTGCCGTTGAAGAACTTGCGCTGCCTCTTTCCAAGCCACCGGCACAGTTGACTCTCCAACCACAGACCATGAACTTCCAGCACCCCGTCTGATCTCCAGAAGAGTATCGTCTGCAGCGTAGATGGGTTCTTGTCGCGACCCCTCTATCATGGTCCAATCGTCGGATTGAATTCGAGCGCCCAAGCACTGCGCGTCTCCTCTCTTCGCTCTAATCCACGCCGGCCCCTTCAGAAGTAACGTGTGACCTTGTTCTAGGTCGAGATCGACTGGTTTAAACATCTAAAATCAGCGCCGGCTAAGCTTCTTACCTCGCAACGAAATATTGCGAATTCAAGATTGGAATCTCTCAGCACAGGCGTTCGGGGACTTGATATGTTGCTGGGAGGCGGTTTCCCGCTTCGACAGATAAGCCTCCTGTACGGCGAAGCATCGACTGGCAAGACCATACTTTCCATGCAGTGTGCTCTGGAAATGGCAAGAAAGGACTTCCGGGTCTTCTACGTGGATGCTGACCAATCGTTCTCAGCCCACCGGCTAGAACGTATGGTTGGAGGCCCTCAGTTTGCCGAAAAGATTGTGCTGTTTCGACCCGAGGATTTCAAAGACCAAATTGGAATCATCGAGAATCTGGAAAATGTGCTCACCAAGACTCCGGCGTTGATAGTGGTCGACTCGATCACTGGACTCTACCGCGCGGACAGTGGAGGGTCCGAGAAGATCTTTGCTCGCAATCGAGAACTCAATCGACAGCTCGCCCACCTGAACAGTCTCGCAGCCCGATTCAAATTGTGGGTTCTGCTGACCGGACAGGTCCACAGCACGCCGTCTGGAGGAGAATGGCTCGTGGAGCCTGTGGCGACTCGTACCCTGAAACACTGGTCTGATCTAATTCTGAGACTGAGACAGACTCCTAAGACAGACGTGAGAGACTGCATCTTAGAGAAGAAGAACGGAGTCGAAGTTTCGGCCTCCCATTCTCTATTCAGGATCGGCGAAGATGGGATCGAAGACGTCTAGGGCCTGAATTATTAACCATACCGAGGTGGCTACGTTCGTTCGGGACGATGACGGGACTCATTACTTCCGCTCTGCTCTTCATCGGTCCCGCCTACTTCGCAAACGCTGGGCCCCTAGTCTTAGGAGGAGGTGCAGCTCTTGATGGTGGCAGAACGCTCGCAGATGGTCAACCAATCTTCGGACCTCACAAGACAGTTCGAGGCGTCATCGCAGGAATCGTAGCGGGAACGCTCGTTGGACTGGCCGAGTCCTTCGTCGACTCCCGTCTCGCGTTTGCAGGATTCATGATTGCGCTCGGAGCAGTTCTGGGCGATCTCTTAGGCGCGTTCGTCAAACGGAGGCTCAAGGTAGAGCCCGGCAGGTCATTTCCATTGCTGGACCAGCTTGACTTTATTCTTGGGAGCGTTCTATTCGGATATCCTTTCTTCCAAGTTGGACTCGTTTCGATCCTCCTAGTCGTTGTTGTGACGCCCCCGATACACTTGGCTACAAACTATGGGGCGTTTCGGTTGGGAATCAAGAAGACACGATGGTAACGAATTCTTGATCCTTGAGAATGGGTGCTAGAACCCAAGTTCGACTCTTCGCGAGCTAGCTGTGTCTGAGAAGATTGGACCAAAGTACCCACAATGTTCACAGTGGTATAACGTCTTGCTTCTACCCGCTGCGGTTCCTCCCATCCATGGAGTTGTCTTTTCTGACCCACAGCTCGGGCATTTTCTACTCACACAACTCACCTCAGCACCGAGAAGCGATAGATTGACCATACTGATTCTCCTAGGAATTTGCTTATGTTCTACAGAATCTTCGACTCGCAGGACCTGCACTGTTCAACGATGCTAGACCATTCCTAGTGAGGCTTCGAGAGAACGCGTTTCTCGTGATGCCTGCGGGCTACGGAGTCGTTCTCATCCTCTGGTACGCATACTACGGAGTTCTATTCTCATTTTCACTCGGGCTGGTCTTTCTTGCTCTACTACCATTGACATTGCTCTTAGGTAGGAGCGCACAATTTGTCAAAGAGCTAACCCCGTTCATCGTCCTCCTCATGTCGTACGAGGCGCTACAAGGCGTGGCCGGGTCCCTGACCCTCGCTCCTGTAATTCATCAAGCCGGCTCCGTGACCTCCTATGGCATCATCGAGGCTGTTCAGTCCGCATTCTTATCCCCTGACCTTACGGATGTCATGAGCTTATTCTACGGTCTCCATTTTCCTCTCGTGATTGGCTCAGCAATCCTACTCTGGTACTCAAATCGGGTACTCTACAAGAGATACCTCTATTCACTCGTGGCCTGTTCCTACGTTTCACTAGTCTTCTACACCCTAGCTCCTCGGCCCCGCCATGGTACAACGGTGTCGTCTCCAATCTACTTGCAACTACGAGTGCTCAGATCGGCTCGTCCAGCCTCTTCTCGGAACTAGCGAGGATTGGAAGCCTGATCGAATCCGACAAGCTTGCCGCTTTCCCGAGCCTTCACGCTGCCTATGTCGTACTCTTCAGCTACTTCACGACCAAATTGAAGAGAGCATATGTCGTTGTCAGCGTTCCGATAACCGTTGGAGTGCTCTTCTCAACCATCTATTTAGGCCAGCACTACATCACTGACCTTGTAGCAGGAGTAGCTGTGGCGGCGACCTGCGTGCTCATCGTTACGCGGTTGGACGGAGGGAAAGGCTCCGCTAGGTCAACTGATTGGAAAGCTCTAAAACCAACCGGGCCAGAATCGGCGATGTGAATTCTACAAAGAGCCTTGGGGAAGAGCTGTCAAGAGTTTGTCTTGAGACTGCAGCTCGAGAGAACGCTACCTATGCGGATTTCAGACTTGTCAATACGATCTCCGAAGTTGTCAGCGTAATCAACGAGAATCCCGCAAGTGAAGAATTGAACGACCTTGGCGCTGGAATAAGGGTCCTCTACAAAGATTCAGGCTGGGGCTTCGCAGATACGGACGAAGTCAACCCGGAAAATATCCAGGATACGACGCGTAAAGCACTAGCATTGGCTCGCGGTGCAGCAAAGATCGGATCCAAATTATCCTTCGTCAAGGAACCGGTTCATGTTGACGATTGGGTTTCGCCGAAGAAGAAGGACCCGCTCGCAGTGTCTACAGATACGAAGTACGGCCTACTCCAGGATGCAACTGGGAGAATGAAAGAAGAAGGGATTGTAGCGAGAAGAGGCCAGATTTTCTCGACGAGGATCGAAAAATACTTTGCTAACTCTGAAGGCTCCAAGATCTTTCAAGACCTGACGCAGACAGGCGCGTCACTGATTGTAGCGGCAAAGGGGCCAAAAGGCATCCAGAGAAGATCCATACAGCAGTATGTGCTGGGCGGTTACGAACTCCTCGACGAGCTAGACCTTCCCGGTCAAGCTCCAACGCTCACAAAAGAGGCACTAGCGCTGACGCAGGCAGAAGGATGCCCAGAAGGCAAGTCTGACGTAATCCTCAGCGCAGACCAAGTCGGACTACAAGTGCACGAGTCCTGCGGTCACCCCATCGAGCTCGACAGAGTATTGGGATACGAGGCAAACTTTGCAGGTAGAAGCTTCTTGACACCTGATCAGCTTGGAAAATTGCAATACGGCAGCAAACACGTGAACATCGTAATGGATGCTACATTAGCACACGGACACGGGCTTGGCACGTTCGCCTATGATGATGAAGGCGTCCAAGCTCAGAGAAAATACGCCGTGAAGAACGGGAAATTCGTCGGCTACCTAATGTCGCGCGGGACAGCGTCCCACGTTGGAGAGACTAGGAGTAACGGTTGCATGAGGGCAGACACATACAAGCTCCCGATCATTCGGATGACCAACGTGAGCTTGGAAGCGGGAGACTGGGACTATGACGAGCTGCTAGAGGATACTCGAGATGGGATAATGATGGATACAAACTACGGCTGGAGCATCGACCAGAAGAGATACAACTTCCAGTTCAACTGTGAAAAGGGATACCGGATCAAGAACGGTAGCCTAGGAGAAATGATCCGGGGTCCCGGCTACTCAGGAATAACACCGGAGTTCTGGAACGCCTGCGACGCAGTCGGCAACCAGAAAAGCTGGGTCCTCTGGGGAACCCCGAACTGTGGAAAAGGTCAGCCGCAGCAAGTCATGGGCACGGGTCATGGGGCTGCGCCTTCAAGGTTCAGAAACATCCGTACATTTGGAGCGTCCTAACAATGTCGCAGAGCAGCACACAGAAGCAGATTCCCCTCGCAGAGCGAGGGCATCGAGTTTTTGACGTTGTACGAAAGTTCGCTAAAGGAGCCCAGGAAATAGAGGCGACCCTGACATCAACGACGGGTGAGTTCCTCCGTTTTGGAAATAATGAACTTGGACAATCCCAGTTCACAAAAGGCAGAACACTCTCAGTAAGGTTAGCGTCCGAGAAGAAACAGGCACGAACAACTACTGGAAGGCTCGAGGAGAGCTTCATTCAAAAGGCCGTCGAGAAAGCCGTTTCCCAACTCAAAACCGCCCCTGAAGACCCGGACTATCTCCCGATGCTGGGACGCCAGAAATATCACAGCCTCAACAGATATCATGAACGGACAGTGCAGGAGTCAGCCGAAGCCAAAGCAGGTCATGTAGCTCACGCGATTGACCTTGCACGGAAGAACAACCTTCTCGCGTCCGGAATTTTGGGAACAAGTGTTGACGAGGTTTTCATGATCAACACCGCCGGACTCGAAGCAGATTACAAGGGAACGGGCGGCTACTTCTCGCTCACGATGGACGCGGACAATGGAAACCAGACAGGATATGCAAATTCCACGTTTGCCGATATCTCAGAACTGAACGCTGGGCAAGTTTCGGAGACAGCGCTAGAACGAGCAAAGCTGAACAAAGCCCAGTCAGAGATCACGCCAGGAAAGTTTGACGTTGTAATCGATCCTAATGCCTGGAGTGAAATGTTGTTCTTCTTCATAGTCTCGGCCAGCACCGGATTCTCTCCTGACTTCGGAGTGAGACAGTATCGCGAGGGACGCAGCTACTTGTCCGGTCGCATGGGTGAGAAGATACTCGGTGAGAATGTGACGCTCGTGGATGACGTCTACCACCCACTCCAGATGGGCCCCGCGTTCGACGGAGAAGGCTACCCGAAAACTAAACTGACCCTGGTCGAGGATGGAGTACTCAAGGGACTAGCCTCAAGCCGGATATCGGCTCACAGGTACGAAGACGTCAATCCCACAGGGCACGAGCTACCACTGCCCAATCCACTAGGCGAGGCTCCAACAAACCTTGTCATTCAAGGAAAAGGAGGAACCAAGACGACCGACGAACTTGTCGGCGAACTGGACAAGGGACTGTTGCTCACGCGACTTTGGTACATTCGAGAAGTAGAGCCGCGAACAAAAACCCTGACAGGTATGACCCGAGACGGGACATTCCTAGTGGAGAATGGTGAGATCAAGAGACCAGTGAAGAATTTGAGGTTCAACCAGAGCCTGCTAGATCTGTTCAAAAACATCGAGGGATTCACCGAGCCAGTCAGGAACACATCGTTCACTGGAACTGCGATGCTACAACCAGGAATCTTGGCTCGAGACTTCAACTTCACCAGCGTCTCGCCATTCTAAGCCGCGACACTCTGGAAGTTTTCTTCGAAACTTCTAGAGGAGCCACCCACAAAAAAATCGCTGAAGAAAAACAAAAGGAAGGATGACGCGGACCGTTCTCGCGTCACCTATACGTTCTGGTAGCCCTGATTGTGCTGTTGTAGGTCCCGCGTCATCTGGTCGAACTGCTCCTTTGTGATCTCTCCCCTGGCGTATCGTTCCCTGAGGATGTAGTAGGCCTGGTCGCCGTATCGCCAGTATCGGCGTGGACCATACCCTCGCCAGGGCCAGAAAGCCCACCGGACGAACCAGAAGACTGCGAATATCCAGAAGAAGCCAAAGAATCCGAATGGGAAGAAGCCGAAGCCGTAGGGATAGTAGCCTACTGGTCGGAAGAAGATCCAGCTAATCGCGGCGATAGTGGTGACTACCGCAATGAGGGCTAGAATTCCCCAGAAGAGGAAGCGTCCTGGATATCTCCATTGATGTTGACTCGTCTCGTTTCACCTCCTCTCTGACCGTCTCAGATTTAAGCGATATCGGATATACGATATCGGAAATTCCGATTTAAACCTTACCAATTTAGAGTCGGGAAGTGAACCTAGATCGTCTTGAAGCCTCGGTTCAGGTCTTGTACCAAGTCCTCTATGTCCTCTATTCCGACGCTGACACGGATGAGGTTGTCAGAGATTCCGAGCTTGAGTCGTCTCTCTCTTGGAACGCTGGCATGGGTCATACTCGCCGGATGCTCAATGAGGCTCTCGACGCCACCCAGGCTCTCAGCCACGGTGAAAATCCGGAGGCTTTCGAGGAGTTTCTTGCACTGGTTGAAGCCGCCTTCTAATTGGAAGCTGAGCATTCCGCCGTTGCCCTTCATCTGACGCTTGATGATGCCTCGTTGCGGATGATCGGGGAGCCCTGGATAGTTTACCTTCTCGACCTTGGGTTGTTTAGCTAGAAATTCGCTGACGGTTCTCGTGTTCTCGTTGTGACGCTCCATTCGGACAGCTAGAGTCTTGATGCCGCGGAGGACTAGGTAGCAGTCTAAGGGTCCCGGAATGGCCCCGACAGCGTTTTGTAGATACTTGAGACGGCTCTGAACATCTTCATTCTTTGTGATTGTGGCGCCGCCGATGAGGTCGCTGTGTCCACCGAGGTACTTGGTGGTGCTATGAACGACGACGTCTGCCCCGTGCTCTATCGGGTTCTGAAGATACGGGCTCATGAAAGTGTTGTCTACGACGAGAAGGGCATGAGCCTTCTTGCTAATCTTGCTGATCTGTCGGATATCTACAATCCGCATCAGGGGATTCGTCGGTGTCTCAATCCAGACAAGCCGGGTGTTTTTCCGGAGGGCATTCCCGACATTGTCTGGGTTTTCCGGGTTGACGTATGTGAATTGTAGACCGTAGTTCCGGAGAACTTGTTCGAATAACCGGTAGGTCCCCCCATAGATGTCGTCCCCTGCAATGACGTGATCTCCTTTTTTTAACGACAAGAGGATGGTGGTGGTCGCTGCCATTCCGCTACTGAATGCCAATCCGTATCGTCCCACCTCTAGGCTAGCCAGGCATTCCTCGAGGGCGGTGCGGGTTGGATTGGCAGTTCTACTGTAAACGTACTTTCCCTCCTTACCCGGGCCAGGTTGCTGATATGTGCTGGCGAGGTAGACGGGAACCGTGACGCTGCCGGTCAAGGGATCGGGGTCCTGGCCCGCGTGTATAGCTCTCGTCGAGAAGCGCATGGAACAGTCGATACAGGTTTGAGATTTTAACCCTAGGTCGAGGCGCCTGTTTGCGGCTCAAAGCTCAAACAGTCTACCAAAGCCTCATGACCACATCTTTCGAGTAACACTGTGAGATGCAGAGACTCTCCTACATCTTCATCTCGAAAGCCTCTAGAGCCTCTGTTTCTAGTCTGCTGAGCATTCTAACCCCAATCTATCTCACTAGATTGGGATACTCAGCCCTTTACGTGGGCGTAGCCCTTACCACGATCCTTGCGGGCAACGCTTTCTTCAACATCATTCTGACATGGTACGGAGATTATCTGGGACGCAGGAGATCTCTGCTGATCTTCAGCCTCCTCGTGGTCGTATCGGGGGTCCTACTCTCGTCCACTATCTTCTTGCCCCTGATCCTGTTGGGTCTGTTTCTGGGCAACATCAGCACGACTGCAACTGAGGCCGGATCTTTCCAGTCGATCGAGACTGGAATTCTACCCATCTTGGTGTCGAAAGGGAAGGAGAACCGAGCTTTCGGTGTTTACAATTTTATTGGATATGGAGCATCATCAATTGGGGCCTTCGCCGCGTCAGCCCCCGACTATTTTCAAGACGGTCTCCTTGGCTCTCGACTACTCTACTTTGTCTACGGGCTAGTTGGAATACTACTACTAGTGATCTATCGTAAGCTGGAGAACATTGAATCTCAGGAGACTGGACCAAGAAAGATCGGCCCCGGTAACGTCCGCCCAGAAGCAAGACGGGACATCACAAAACTATCACTCTTCTACTCAGTCGATGCATTTGGCGGAAGCCTCGTGTCCCAGTTCGTCCTGTCCTACTGGTTCAGTCAGGTCTACAAGGTGTCGCTATCCAGTCTGGGAGTAATCTTTCTCGCGGTGAATGTAGTCACCGCTTTCTCGACATTGGCGGCACCTGTTCTGGCTGAGAGACTGGGAAACCTCAGAACCATGGTATCCACCCACTTATTGTCGAATGTATTTCTCATAATGGTCCCCCTGGCGGGTTCATTCTTAGCGGCTCTAGTATTCCTGTTTCTTAGACAGAGCATATCGCAGATGGATGTGCCGACAAGACAGGCCTTCATGGCGCAGTTGTTCACGGACCAAGAGAGAGTGCCAGCGAACGCTATCACGAATACGTCCCGAAGCCTAAGCGGCACCTTGGGAGGACCGATCACTGCAATCCTTTTCTCAGTTGGGGCTGCGTCCCTGCCTATTCTGACCGGAGGCTTCTCGAAGATTCTCTATGACCTATTGGTCTTCCATTCCTACAAGAATAAGGTCGTCTAATGTTGCATGATCTTTGCATGTCTTCGCTTGTCTACATTATGGTAGAAATATCAAACCAAGTGTCAGTTTGCACACTATTGCCGTGAAAAGTGTGCTATCCCAACACACTGTAGACGCTCGGCTCAAATATCCGCCCGACGAGGCTTAACATGAGAGTTAGGAAGGCGCTAGACAACGCATATTCTGGACAAGAAGACCATAGTGACGGTTCTCTCCTGTGGGCTCTTGGCCGCTATCTTGATCCCGGCTCACCTAGGCTTATTTCCAGCAAGCGCGATGGCTAGCCCTTCAACTGGGTTGACTTCTTGGAACCCGAACGTTAACTGTACACCCACACTGGTGACTGTTGAGCAGATCGTCGGAAACCAGACTGGACCTCAAGGGGGAGCTACACAGGGCGGGAGCGTTTTCAATCCTGGAATCACGTCGCCCTATGGGCCTGATAATACCAAGAGATGGTTGACTCCCTCTTCTTCCACTCCACAGGGATGGACATCTCCGGGACCTTCCTGCACAATCATCAACGCGAATGGTCAGATAGTATCGGCGTTCGTCCAGGTCAACGGCGTCCAGCGAGGCTATCGCGCTGAGGAGGACTGGAATACCAGCTTTATGCCAATAAACGGGGGCTCACAGTATCCTAACGGTCGGCAATCCGACTCAACATTCAACATCTTGACTCCCGGATATGGCCCGTGCTATTCAACGAATACTACGGGCTGCATGCATCAACTTCACGCGGAGATAGATCATGACTGGAAAGGAGCATCGTACTGCGGCCCGAACACTGCTTGCGACAACAATACACTAGTGGGGCAGACAGCAGCGTACAAATCGCTGATTGACATCCAAGGCTTCGTTTTCTGGGACGCCGACCACGTGAACGAGTCGGATCATAACTTTTCCGGGTGGGAGATACATCCTGTCACCGCGTGGAGAATCTCAAACACGTCTTCGGATTTCGAGCTAAGCGCAAGTCCCAGTAGCCTAGCTGTCCTATCTAGCCAGTCTGCGAATTCCGACATCACGGTAGACACGTTCAACCTGTTCACCGGGAGTGTTTCCTTCTCAACAACCGTATCATCCACTTCCAATGCAGTCGGTGCTCCTCCCACTGCAACAATGAACCCATCCAATGTCACGATCGCCTCCGGTGGAATCGCCAACTCAAAGCTGACCATTGCTACTGCTGCATCATCTCTAGGTAATTACACCATTCTGGTAACTGGCACGAACGGTAGTCTGACACGAGCAGTAACCGTCTCTGTAGACATCGTCGATTTCGGAGTGGCCGCCAACCCAACCTCGGTATCCATCTCGATCGGATCTTCCGGCACCTCGACATTGACTTTGACCAGCGTCAACGGCTTCTCTGGTAGTGTGAGTCTCACGGCAAAAGTAGCTCCCTCAAGCCTTACCGCTGGGCTCTCGCCTGACCAACCGACAGCTGCTCTAAGTTCATCCGCGGTAAGTTTGCAACCCGGCGGGACTAGCTCCGCAACTCTAACGGTATCGGCATCACTCCTCACTACACCCGGAACGTATATTGTGACGATCACCGCTACTAGCGGAAACGTTTCTCATACGACAAGCGTGACAGTCACGGTTACAGTTGCCGGAATATCCCTATAGACTGCCCACGTTTTTAAGCAGTTTCTTGCGATTATCTGAGATAGGAAGGTACTAGACATAACCATATTTTTCAGAATTAGACCTTGAGGTAAGCCTTTGCAGGCGGCTCTAGAGATCGCTTTTCTCAACTCGTGAGACTATGTGGTCCGCAACCATCGCGTCGAGTACAGCTAGTCCTCCAGATTTGAACAACGTAATATCATTCGAGCTTGGATGTATCGAGTATTTACCTGTGAGCAGTTCTCCCAGCTCTGCTCGAATGTCGGTCTTCTCAATCGCCCTTTCTCTTATCGGAATGACAATATCTCCGTACGTCGAGATCGCCTGCTCTCGCGAATCTACGACTAGAATGGACCTCTTGACTAGTGTTGTGTCAACCTCTCTCGCGTCGGGTTCTGCAGCTCCTATTGCGTTTACGTGTGAGCCGTTCTCGACCAGTTCTCCCTTGAATAGAGGAGTATGAGACGTGGTCGCTGTTAAGAGAAGATCAGACTCTTTCACGACTTCCTCAGGAGAACTCGCGGCTGACGCCTCTACTTTGCAGTCTCGCGAAATCTGTCGAGCAAAGGCTTCCCGCCTACACTTGTCTCTTGAATAGACTACTACTCGGGATATGTCCCTCACTAGTTGAATTGCAGGGACGTGAGCCTCCGCTTGACGACCCGCACCCAACAGCCCTAAGCATTCCACATCCCTTCGCGCCAGAACATCTGTCGCCACCGCAGAACTCGCAGCGGTCCGAATCGCGGTCAAGCTCCCGCCGGGGATCTCCGCAAGCAAGACTCCGCTCTGGGAATCGTATACGAGGACATCAGACATTACAGTGGGAAGAGAGACTGCTGAGTTCTGGGCGTTGAGGCGGGCAATCTTGACGGAGACCGTTCTCTGTCCAAAGACATGTGCTGGCATGAAGAACATCGAAGCTCCGTTAGGAACGGTCAACCAGACACGCTCAGGATTTAGCGCCTTCCCATTGGCGAGTTTCAGATATGCTTCTCTCGCCAGCTCAATGGCCTTTGGGAACGGGAGAAGATTTCTTACGTCAGCCTCGGTGACGTGGAGCAATTCGCCTGGCTCGACTATAGCGGAACACCTTAGCCGTTGACGTTAGTAGATGAAGTCTCAGCGCCTCTGTTAGGTATCATTCCACGCCTTAGTTCTTCGAACTTCCTTCCCAATTCAGAAGAGACTAGAGTCAACGTCTGTCAACAGCTAGCTTGAATCAGGATTCATCCGAGTCTGGTCTGTTTCCAAGAACGTCGTCAATCCGTTCCATTATTCCAGAGTCCAGTTTGTCTACCACATCTATTGCTTTCATGTTCTCGACCACTTGTTCTGGTCGGCTGGCCCCTGTCATTACAGTGCTCACGTGTGCGTTTTTCAGGCACCAAGCCAGTCCTAACTGCGCCATACTGCAACCCAGGTCTTTTGCGATTGGCTCCAGCTGATTTACTTTCGCAGTATTTTCGAGGGTTATCAGATTCTCCTTTAGCCAACCATACCCTTCCACCGTAGCTCGCGAGCCAGGAGGGATACCGTTCTTGTATTTCCCAGTCAGCAGTCCCGAAGCTAGTGGGCTCCAGATCGTGGTTCCAAGTCCAATCTCCCGATACAGTGGTAGGTACTCTACCTCAACCCGTTCCCGGTGAAGCATGTTGTATTGTGGCTGTTCCATTGTTGGAGGTGTTAGTCCGAGTTCTCGGGCTATTCCATAAACGCGCATGATATCAGCGGCACTCCATTCAGAGGTTCCCCAATAGAGAATTAGACCCTGATGAATCAGATCATCCATTGCCCGGACCGTCTCCTCGATCGGCGTATTCGGATCAGGACGATGGCAGAAGAATAGATCAAGATAGTTTAGTTGAAGTCTTCGAAGGGAGTTTCGGCATGCTTCGTAGACATGTTTCTTGGACAATCCCTTGTCGTTGGGTCCGTCTCCCCCCCAGAAGACTTTGCTGGAGACGACGATGCTCTCTCTTCGCCAACCCAGCCGTTTGATCGCGTTCCCCATAACCGTCTCAGCATTCCCGTGAGCGTAGGCCTCGGCATTATCGAAGAAGTTCACGCCAGCATCGTGAGCAGCCGACATACACTTGACTGCAACCTCCTCACCCACTTGCCCACCATAAGTCACCCAGGCACCCAACGAGAGTTCGCTCAGTCTGAGTCCGGAACTCCCCAGCTTACGATAGTTCACTCTTCAACATCTCCCCATCACTGAGGCGATTTCTGGTTACTAATATTCACTTTTCCGAAAGCAATATGAGGCAGCCTCCACGTTTGAAAGCAACGAGCGAGATAGTATGAAAAAATCTCCCGTAATACTCGCGCTAGCCCTAATCGTTACAATAGCTCTACCCGTCGCCGTTCACGGAAAATCCGCCTCGCCCACCTTCGTCAACATACCACTTATCCGACCTGACGGAGGCAGTGAGCCTGAACTCTCCATCGGAACAGACGGCACCACCGTCTTCGTCTCACTCTCCTGGACCCAGTTCGCTACCAACGCTTGGAAAGCATCCTTTGGGCAGACTCCGGTATTCCAGGGTCAAATTGACACCTCCCTCGCACCCGGGGTGGGTGGAGGAGAGGACGCGGACGTAGACCTTGGCTCAACAGGCACTCTGCATGCGACGACTCTGCTGGCCTTCTTCAACCCCCAAACCAAGATTACCCAGCTTGGAGTATCGGCCATCACCTGCCTCAACGCGGACTTCTCCAACAATTTTGCCCATTGCACCTCACAGATCATTGACACGACCCAAGCTGATCGCCCGTGGATCACATCTGACGGAGTCCACGTCTACATTTCCTACCACGACTCAGGCTCCAGCACAACGATTCATGTCCAACGGTCCGACGACGATGGCATAACCTTCCACCGAGTAGGCGACCCAATAGTCGGCCAAGGCGGAGCGACCGGCAACTCCACGTTCAACAACGACCAGGGAAAGATCATAGCGGATCCAGTAACCCACAACGTGTACGATGTCTATGCCTCGGGCGTTGGAGGACTGCAGAAAGGGACGAACGCCAACTTCAACAACATCTACGTGTCAAAGAGCACCAACATGGGCAAAACATGGACTCCAAAACTGGTCTTCTCGGGAACTCCGAATGTTGCACTGAACAATGTCTTCCCTAACCTCGCGGCAGACCCGCTGAGCGGCAACCTCTACGCTGGATGGTCTGATGCCCACAACGTCTTCCTCTCCAAATCAACCGACCAAGCCCAGAGCTGGACAAGCCCCATAACTGTCAATGCAGCTCCAGCTGTAACAGCTGTATTTCCTTGGATTGCCGCTCGAGGTAGCACGGTTGACTATGTCTACTATGGGACGAGTGCTTCCAGCAAAGATGATCCCAGCGCAGTCTGGAACGTGTACATGGCTCAGAGCACCGATAGGGGAATTCACTTCGCACAGACGGTTGTTACCAGCCATCCCAACCATGTAGGAGTCATATGCACGAACGGCATTGGCTGCCAGCGAGGAACACGCAATCTTCTAGACCTCTTCCAAAACGCGATAAACCCGACCAACGGCTTAGCTGCGATAATCTACACCGACGACACCTTGACAACCCAATCCGACGGCACACCACTACCCCAAGTTGCAGTAGCTTACCAGACCTCTTAGTCCAGACGAAACACTACCCTTCCGCCCTCTTTTTCTAATTCACTCCTCGACGGTAGATGCTAGGATGGCTTGACCTACAGGTCCTGTTAGTTCCAGGAAAAACTTAGAGAAGAGCGTATGGAATTGGTTAGGAAGCGATTCCTGTGGATCCAAGCTCGGTCGAGATAGACAAGATCGCCCAAGAATTTGACGGTGACGCGTGCGAGTTCT
>Ga0137370_10000169_pt1 | contig 24046 bp, 12 predicted proteins | sample SagtaG_11_FD_104920 | JGI IMG/M metagenome (GOLD analysis project Ga0137370, IMG submission 104920) | Vadose zone soil microbial communities from Sagehorn Ranch, Mendocino, California, USA - Sage1_R_20_16 metaG | ecosystem: Environmental > Terrestrial > Soil > Vadose zone | place: USA... | reverse complement strand
AGTCCCCGCGCATGTTACGTTTTCTTATCTGCCCTGCCCGGGTGGCGGAATGGCAGACGCTGAGGACTTAAAATCCTCCGGGGATTTTTCCTCATGTGGGTTCGACTCCCACCCCGGGCACCAGTCCTTCTTATTGAAGATGAACGAGTCGTTGGGCCGCTCCTTTCCGCGTACTTCTGGTGTACCCCAGTTTGCAAGAGAACGAGCGGATCGCGGCTCCAGGCGTTAACCAAATCCGCTTCCAGTTGTTCCTGTCGCGAGCGCACCCACGGTGCGTAATGCTTCTCGGTAATTCTCACGCTTTGGTGGCCTAGCCCTGCGCATGTCCCGTAGAATAATGATGAACTATCAGCCGCGCTTAGTATAACTAAGACGGGCATGAAAACTGCCCTAACCATTCTGGAACTCTTATCCGGCAAGAACACCGTCGCAAGGGTCAAGGACTGGCTACAAAAGAACAAGAACAAGGGATGTTCTGCCCTGGCGCAGTATTTATGCCGGCAGTGGTGAGGGGATATTTCCAATATCATGCTGTTCCTGGAAACGAGAAGAGCTTGGGACAATTCCGGACTCACGTGCTTCGGATGTGGCTGCGTCAGATTCGCCGACGAAGCCAACGAAACCGCTGGACCTGGGAACGCTTCCTGGAGCGACTCGGAGGCTTGCTACCTGACGTCTGTATCCTTCATCCGTACCCGACTGAACGCTTTGACGCCAAACATCCGAGGTAAGAACCGTGTGCGTTAAACGCGCCAGCACGGGTCTGTGCGGGGGGTGCCGAGCAATCGGTATCCCTACCGCGACCGAAACTGGAAACGGTGGACACAGCCAAAGAAAACCTACAGCTCTACCAGGTCTCCTCTACTCGGAGGCTCTACAGGCATAACAGCAAATAACGGGGCTGACAGGATGAGGCACCACCGATATTGCGTCGCTACGAGCTGCTAAATCTTTGACCGGTGTACTTCTCCACTGCGTCAAGATTGAGGGAAATACCCAGTCCCGGCCCGTTCGGCACCACCAGCATACCGTTATCATCCAATTGCCATTTGTTCTCCACAATGTCATCGATAAAAGGAGAACCGGTGAGGTACTCCACCATGTCCGTGTCTCGGCTTGCGGACGCAAGATGAAGGTCAGCAGCCAGCCCCACGGCAGTGTTCCATCCATGCGGAATGAAGCGAATACCATTCTCCTCTGCCATCCAAGCAATCCTCCGCTCTTCGCTGATGCCGCCAACTTTCGTCACATCTGGCTGCACAATATCGAGCGCACGACCTTGGAGCCATGGGACGAACGATTGCCGCCGAGTCAGAACCTCGCCCCCCGCGATGGGCAAGGGTGAGTTTTGCCGTAGTAGCACGTAATTGGACAAATTATCGGGAGGCAATGGCTCCTCAAACCAATAGACGCCGAAGTCGGCCAACATGCGGGCGGTTCGAACCGCCCATTTGAAGGACCGATGCCAGAACGCATCGCTGCCCCCCGCATCCACCATGAGCAGGGCTTCGGACCCAACTGCCTCACGGGCAGCTCGGACAATCTGCTCATCCATCGCATCGCTTTGGCGGCCGAATGGTCCCCAGCCAATCTTGAATGCCCGGAAGCCTTGCTCGCGGATCGCGATGAGATGTTCTGCGAGTGCGCCCGGTTTGCGCATCAGCAGCGAAGCATAGGGGAGAACACGATTTCGGTAGCAACCGCCCAACAACCTGCCGACCGGCTGCCCCGTGGTCTTGCCCAGGATGTCCCACATGGCTATGTCAATCCCACTGATGGTGTGGGTGATCGTCCCCCCGCGACCCATCCAGAACGTGTTCGCATGAAGTTTCTCGCTCACGCGTTCTGGTTCCTGGGGATTTTCACCAACATATAAGGGTTCAAGAACCTGCAGAGCCGCCTGCACCAATCCGTCATTGGTGAAGACCGATCCCCATCCGGTAATGCCCTCGTCCGTAAAGACGGCAACGAGCGTATGCACGCAATCCTGGGGCTTTATCTCGTTGGCCCATCCCCCTTCTGGTGTGCAGCCGCGCAAGCCCGCCGCTTTTATTTTCACGATTTTCATAGCGCTATTACCGTTCTAAACGAATGTACTCATGTGCTGATGGATGCTTTTGCGAGAATACCCCCGTCGCAAATAAGATGTGATCCAGTGACGTAAGAAGATTCTTCTGAAAGTAACCAAGCGACAGCCTGGGCCGGCTCTTCTGGCTGTGCTAAGCGCCCCAGGGGAATCTCTTTAGAAAGGACTCTACGCATGCGCGGAATATCTTCGGCGGGAACGTTGCTCCACATCAAGCGAGTCTCCGTCGCACCGGGAACAACTGCATTCACCCGGATGCCGTAAGGAGCGTAATCAATCGCCATGCAACGTACGAGTGAGGATATTCCGCCCTTTGTTGCGCTATAGGCGCCGGTTCCTCCAGCAGCCAGCGCCACGAACCCGGTCGGTGAAGATGCGCACACAATGGAACCTGGCACATCTGCCTGCCGCATTCTTCTGATCGCGTGCTTACAGGCGAGAAAAGTGCCATTCAGATTGGTATCTAGAACTTGGTGCCACGTCGCAGCTGGAAGTTCGTGTATGAGGCCTCCGAGATCAATAGCCGCACTGGTAAACAAACCATACGGAGCTCCTAGCTTGTTCCAGATGATCTCAAAGGCTTTCTCAACCTGTTCTTCAAACCCAACATCGCATACGAGGCCCAATGCAGATTTGGCGCCTCTTTTCACTGCTTCGTCGGCTGTAGTTTTTGCTGCTTCGGCGTTCTTGTCAAGCACTGCGATCTGGTCTCCGCGTGCCGCACAAAGCAGGACTACGGCTCGGCCTATGCCATCTGCTCCGCCAGTTACGACAATGGTGCGCGCTTCCTTTGAATCAGATGTTATTCTGCGCATGTTTCTATGGATCTGTTCCTGGGCTTCGAAATATCAATTTTTCTCTGCCTTATACTCGTTCCGGGCGGCTTACTCAGCCGCTCTACTGTACCGTTGCCGCAGCCTTCCGAAAAGGGCGTTATAGAAGACCGGGGTGCTTGATGGAAAGCCTGGTTTTTGCAATAAGTTCAGGAAGTATACGGGTCCCTTAGTCGACCGGTGAGGTTCATAGAAATGGCTAATTTTTTGACTGCCCATCGAATAGTTTCCAAAATCTCTGTTGTATTTGTGCTTGCCCTGGCTATCATCGCTGTCCAGCATTGGAAGAGCCCGTCGGCCGGCAGGAAATTGGCGAATCATCTGGTACCGCGAAGATCGAGCCAGATACACGATGGCTTCGGCATTAACACAGATCTTCCTCGAGATCCGTACCTTCCTTGGAAACGATGGTGGTGGACTCGCATGTTCGACGCCGGTATCAATTTCATCCGCATCGGTCAATACGAAAACAGCTCGGACTACACCAGTTGGGACTGGGTGGAGCGTAAGCGCGGAGAATACTCGATTGCTCCGGAAGTGGAGGACCAGATTGACTCGCTGGTTGAAAACGGCGTCCACATCGAGATCCAATTGCTCTATGGAAACCCCCTTTACACCTCACCTGCGGGACATCCTCCGCAGACCATAACGCCGGCGCCAGGCGGTTTTCATAACCCTGACCGAAGCCTCTATTCCGTATTCTGGCCGCCCAAGACGCCCGAGCAGATCGAGGCCTTCTCGAATTACGCAGCATGGATGGCCAAACATTTCCGCGGACGAGCTCAATACTACGAGATCTGGAATGAACCTAATATCGATTACTGGAATCCAGCGCCCAGCCCAGAAGAATATGGCAGGCTATTCAAAGCTGTTGTCCCGGCGATTCGGGCAGCAGATCCAACAGCCAAGATTGTTTTTGGCGCTCTGGCTGGCGCGGACCGGAACTTTGCGAAACGGTCGCTTGATGCTTGCGCGTGCGCGGATAGCATCGACGTGTTCGCCTATCACATTTACCCAAACTATGGTCATAACTTAAATCCTGAGGCGATGGATGACAAACGATATGCTAATCAGTCTCCGAAGGCACTACGCGACATGGTCCGCGGCTATCCCGGAGTTCGAAAAGATCTTGTTTTCTGGAACGATGAGTTCAACTCGATCCCTTCCTGGGAAGGCTCGGATGAATCGGTGCAGGTCAAATACATTCCCCGCGGTTTGATTGCGGACAGAGCAGCAGGAGTTCGGACATTTGTTTGGCTGATGGTCGGGGCCACCGATGGTAACGAGTCGGATGATTTCGGCATCCTGCATGGCCTCATGTTGCGCCCGGAGGATTTCATTCCGCGCCCGGTTTTTACCGCACTTCAGAATACAACCACGCTATTTTCAGATACCAAGTTTGATCCTTCCATTGAGATACGCAGTGACGACGCGGCCTCTTCTTCGCCGTCACTCGTTGGGTATGGATTCCGGTCTCCGAAGAACAAGACGATCCTCGCGTACTGGCTGCCTGTCCTCAGCAAGGCAGGAGGCGGGTCGCCGACGGGAAAAGCTACCTTGCAGATCATCAACTCAGGTATCCCGAACCCCGTGCTCGTGGACGTCGCATCTGGGGAAATGACCCTGCTTTCCTGGAAGCCCGGTACCACTGACACTCTCGAGCAAATGCCGCTCCGCGACGGTGTGATGGCTATCGCTGATGAAAGCTACTTCGACTGGATGGAATTACCTGAGGCGCCCAGCGACCTGATTTTAGCAAGACAACAGGCCGGCGTCCGGCTGACATGGATGATACACGGGGGCAATCCGGAATCCGTCTTGGTTGAACGCCGCACCGGCAAACATGGACAATGGCAGACTGTCACGAAATTGCCCGCCAGTCAAACCAGCTTCCTGGACAAACAAATCTCGAACAACCAAAGAACGACCTCATACCGAGTGCTTGCTGAGAATGACGCTGGGCGATCTGCGCACTCGAATGTTGCAACGCAGCGCGAATAAACAAGGAGCTTCCGGCCCGAGGACGTACGCAAGATAGCTCCGCGCAGGCGGACTTTCTAACGCTGCTGCATCAAGTTGAAAAAGCCGTCCACGATTGCGTTCTCGGCGCAGCCTGGCTTCAGCCGCGATGTGGTGATCTCGTAGCTGATCTGCTCGAACGCGGCATCATCGGGAATGTACCCGCTCGATCCATTGGCATGTGTCAGCATGACGGTGCGGCTCAAAGGGGCCCTCTTTTTCAGATGTTTGTGAATCATGGTCATCACTTCGCCCGATACGCCGGCCAAGGCGATATCGTTGATCATGAGCAGGCTGAGTCGAATGCCGACGGGGTCGGAGTCCTCCCATTTATATTCCTTGCGCGGCAGCGGACCCGCTTCAACTTTTCTGCCTGGGCAAGTAACCACCCGCTGTTTGCCCTGGATCTTGGCTTGGTCAGTGGGGTGAGTAGCTCCCGCCGCGCGTACTGCCTCCTCGCCAAGAATTTTTCCTAGAGCGTCCACCATCGTGAAATCCGAACCGCGCGCGAGCGAAATAGGATTTTGGTCGCCCGCTGTGCCGCTCGTCCACAAAGCCACGACGTTTTCGGTAGTCTCTTCAGGCCGCAGCTGAATCGCCGCGCCGGCATCGCCGCGCGGAGCATCCTCGGGCCTCCCACGATAATAACTCTCTACGTAGCGTGACGTAGCTCCAGCGAGATCACCGCTGATCTGATAATTCTCACCTCCCATGACAACCGCATGAACGGCATAGTTGATCAGCAAGGCGATCGGCTTGCCAGAAAGCGTATCGAAGCGTATCACCGTCACGGTCTTATCCGATGGCCCTTCGGGGTTGTAGCCTAGCCACCATCCGTTGTCGGGCGAATATTCGCGGCGGTTGATATTCACGTAGGCTCTTCCGGTTCCGATCCCGATTTTAGCTGGCTGGAGATTTTCTTTCGCTTTGCGGATAGCTTCAACCGTGGCATCTTCGACCTGTTTGGTGTAAGCGGCGGATTTCGGCGAGTCGTTGCCGTACATGCCGAACGGAGCCGGTGCACTGTGGTCATGCACTGCGCAGAGAAGCAGATACTCGGCTGGTACGCCAGTCTCCCGGGCGATGCGCTGCGATAGCTCCGCCCAAACAGCGTCTGGCACACCGATCAATTCCCACGCCACCACCGCCGCAACTCTGGTGCCGTCGCCAAAGACAATGGCGCGCGTGTAGATGTGGTCGTGAATTCCCTTGAAACCTTCCTTGCGATCGGCATATCCGCTCATCGGTAGCGCGGCGTCGGCAGATGGCGTGATGTCAACCTTGGCGGCGCCCGCCTGTAAGCCGGCGCTTTCAGCTCGTAGTGCCAGGGGAAGCGACGCCATGGCCAGGAGGACTGCGCGAAACGGCCAAATTATCATGATCATTTCTCCGGATTTAGAATGCCACTGTCTGCACAGGCGCGACGAGCTTGCTCATTGTCTTTCCGCCTTTTTGGGGCACTTGATCGCCTCCGTCCAGCAGACCACCACTTGCCGAACTCTTGTTTAGGACGACCTGGATGGAACCAGTCGTAGTCGGCCTAACGCAAGCTGCCCACAGCGAGCTGTAAATCACCTCGATTGTAACGGCTCCATCCTGGCGCGACAATATTCTCCGTGTTTCAGGCGGACCAATTGGCCGTATCGCGCTCATCCGAAACTTTGGATGAACAGGTCAATCAAAAAAACGTAGGGGGGACGCCCGCCGTTACCTTCCCGTGACGGCGCCGCCGTGACGTTGGCTCTCCTTTCGCATCACGGGCTTGCTCTCACTTAGCCCCGAGCGGTGTCCTGCAGAACAACAGCGGCAAACAGATTTTGAGTACCTCTGACTCAGTGTAAACTCGGAATTCTGGAGCGCTACGGAAGAAGACGGATGAGCACGATAAGAACAGCCCGGCGCAGGCCTTGGCTCGCCGGCGCTCTCAGTCGTAGGCTGTGTGCAGTGGCATTTCTCTTTGCTCCTAGCTCTGTCCTTTCCATGCACCAACTTTTCTATAATGCGACACAAGATAACAGCGCTGAAACGCATTCGGCGGAGGGGCGCGCACTCGCAAAGGTCGGAAACCTTCAGTCGGCGGAAGCCGAGCTTCGCAAGGCGGTGGCTTCGGCGCCGGGCAAGGCGGAATTCCTCCGGGATCTCGCCACCGTTCTCGCAATGGAAAAGAAGCTTGACGAGTCCACATCCTACTTTCAGCGAGGGCTGAAAATCGATCCGCGGGACTTTGTGGCTCGCCGGTACCTCGCGGCTAATCTTTGGCAGTTGCACCGTTACGCGGAGGCTCGGCAAAATCTTCGAATGCTTCTCAATGCGAATCCGGGCGATCCTCAGGCATTGCTGCTCCTTGGCATGGTCTCGGAGAACACCAAAGACTATGCCACGGCAGCCAAGACGCTCGCGTCCGTGCCCACATTGGTGCGCGCGCAACCGGAATCGATCGCCGCGCTTGCGAGGTCCTACTATCACATCAGGGAAACCGAAAAAGCGCGAGCGTGGCTCAACAAACTACAGAACCACGCGGCCGGAGTTCGGGCTGTGTTTCTTGGAGTGCAGATCGCCGACGAAATGCAGGATTACAAAACAGCTGAGAAGCTCTTATCCTCCCTGGCGCAGCATTATTCTGATCAGACCGACCTGCGCTACAGGCTTGCCCTGGTGAAATTCCATGCGCAGCAGTTCGAGGAGAGCAGGCAAATTCTTCAGCAGCTCATAGATGATGGTTACAAGACGAGTGAAGTAAACCGTTTGCTTGCATCGTGCTTTCGGGCACAGAACCGCCATGAGGAAGCGATGCACGCGCTTCAAGAAGCCATCCAGCTCGATCCCGCCAACGAGGCAAGCTATCTGGACTTAGCAAGCATCCTTCTTGCTCAAAAACAGATTTCTTCAGCTATGGAGCTCGCCCAGCGGATGGCCAAAGCATTCCCGGATTCTTCCCGCGTTTTCGCCTCAAAAGGATCGATTGAACTTGGTGCCGGTGACTTCACGGACGCCGTCAGCTCTTTCACTCGCGCTGCTCAACTCGAACCCGCCAGCTCGGATGCCACGATCGGGCTTGCAAGAGCGCAGGCCAATGCAGGGATGCCGGAGCAAGCGAAAGCAACTCTTGATAGTGCCATCGGGCGGTTTCATGAAAAAGCGCGCTTTGAACTTGAACTGGGCCAGGTGTTGCTGAAAGAAGCCGAAACTGGTAACAAAGGTGCCGAAGTCAGAGCTGAACAACTCCTCAATTCTGCCGTGGCGCACGATAGCAGGCTTGCTGAGGCACATTACGAGCTTGGAGACCTCGCTCTCCGCCGGGGCCAAGCCGCCAGAGCACTGATACACCTGGAAAAGGCTGCAAAGCTAGCTCCGTCAAGTGCCAAGACTCACTTTGCGTTGTCACGTGCCTATCGACAGCTGGGCCAGAAGGAAGAAGCAGCCAAGCAAGCGGCTCTTTATGACCAGCTGAAGGAAAAGGAAACGCCGCGTGCGCCTGACCCTTCGTCCGACACTCCGCCCAGCAACTAACAATGGTTCGATCTTCTGCCGCCGGCGCGCTTTGGGGTGTCTTTCTCTACTAACAGGCCTCTTTTCATTTATTTCGTTCGACCTTCTCCAACACTCACAGGCTCAATCTTCCTCGCCAAGCAAGGAAATCTTTACGGACATCACTGAAAAAGCCGGGATCAACTGGCGGCATTTCAGCGGCGAATCAGAAGATCGCTTCTTGATTGAGACCATGGGTGGCGGCGTCGCATTCCTGGACTTCGACGGCGACGGTCTGCAGGATCTTTTGTTCGTGAACGGCGGCGAGACTCCTCACGGCAAGAGCCCGGTTCCGGTTCGCAACGCGCTCTACCACAATCTCGGCAACGGGAAATTTGAGGAGGTCGCCGCAAAAGCTGGAGTGGATCGCCTGCCTTTCTACGGAATGGGAGTCGCCGCTGGAGACTTTGACAATGACGGCTTCCCTGACCTGTACGTAACCGGATTTCCTTCAAGCGCACTCTTCCATAACAATGGCGATGGAACCTTCACGGACATTACAGACCGTGCCGGAGTCAAGAATGCTGGGAGGTGGGCGGCAAGTGCGGCGTGGTTTGATTTCGACCGGGACGGCTATTTGGATCTCGTCGTAACGAACTATGCCCGCTTTTCATTCGATGATATCAAGAAGTGCGAACTCAATGGCCTGCGCACTTACTGTGAACAGAAGGCTTATTCGGGTATGCCGCTCACTCTTTATCACAACAACGGCGACGGCACATTCACCGATGTGAGCGAGAAAAGCGGATTCGCGAACCTGATCGGGCGGGCCCTCGGCGTGGTACCTATCGATGTGAATGATGATGGCTGGCCCGATCTCTTTGTGGCCCGTGATGCGTCGCCGAATTTGCTCCTCCTCAACAACCGGAATGGCACATTTGAAGACTCCGCGGTCGACGCCGAGGTCGCCTACGACCCTCGCGGTCTGGCGAAGGCGGGTATGGGAGTCGATGCTGCGGATTTCAACGGAGATGGTAAGCCAGACTTTGTGGTTACGAATTTCAATGACGAATATCATTCTCTGTTCATTGGCACTTCTTCTCTCTTGTACACCGACCAGACCGTGACCTCACGATTGGCGGCATACACGAAATCCTATGTCGGTTGGGGCACGCACTTCATCGATTATGACAACGACGGAAACCTGGACCTGCTGATCGTGAATGGGCACATAAACCAGGTGGTTGAGACGACGCGCGTGGATGTGAAGTACGAAGAGCCCCCTCTCCTTCTCCGCAACGACGGGAAGGGTGTTTTCCGGGACATGCGGGAGCAAGCCGGGTCAGTATTCCAATCCGGTTACCGTGCCCGCGGCCTAGCGGTCGGCGACTTCGATAACGACGGCGGTGTAGACGCCGTCTTTACTCGCCTCGATGGGAAACCCGTGCTTCTGCGCAATAACGTCGGACAGAACCACTCCTGGGTGGGGTTTGAACTTCAGGGAACTAAAAGCAATCGCGATGCGGTCGGCGCAAAGATCACGGTCAAGATCGGAAACCGAAAATTAGTCCGTTGGATTACCGCAGGTGCGAGCTATCTTTCCTCGCATGATAAGCGCGTGGTTGTCGGTATGGGTGATGGGCCTACCTCGGCGAACGTCGACGTCGAAATCCAGTGGCCTAATGGAAGAATCCAGCGGCTCTCAAGACTTAAACTGAAGCGATATCACAAGATCGTGGAGCCCACCGCGAATGAACCTACCGGAGGAAAGCGCAAATAGCTTAGAGGTTCTCAAAATGAGGAGCCCACAGCCGGGCGAGGGAAGCTTGGCTAGCTTCATTTCTCGGCGTGGGGCTGCCAGCAGGCTTCGCCCGGAGCGGCATTTCGCAGGATGCCGCAGGATTGCAATGTGCATGGAATGGCGCCAGCAGTGATAAATATCGGTGGAACCGCGGGCAAGATTCCACCTAGTTGCCTGCAGCTGTGTCTTTGGCCCGATTCGGACGAGCTCGCGCAAAAATGAGTAGTCAATTAAGAAGTGGGAAAGACCGAACGGTAAAGCGAATGCAAGACCTGCTAGCCGGGACCATCGCCCGAGAACAACATTTGCCGGATTGCTGCAGTGCCATCTTCAGACTCCGGGTTTTCCTCACGGATCTGACGGAAGATGTCCAATTCCGCCGCAGCCTCGTTCGCTCGGCCTAGCTTCCTGTAAGCGATGACCAGGGAATAATGAGCTTCGGCCAAGTTCGGCCTCAATCGGATCGCCTCTTTCAGTTGCTCGGCGGCTTCCGCCAGCTCTTCCTCTTCAAGGGCAATCTTCCCCGCCAGAGCATGGGACAAAGCATCGTGGGGATCGAGCCGCAGGGCTTCCGAGATGGCCTGTCGCGTTGCTTCCCCATCTTGGGGCCTCGCCATGCGAGTTACATCAGCCAGATAGTAATACGCACTCGCGGTTCTTTCTCCTAGCGCAATCGCTGTCCGGAGAGACTGCAAAGCCTCTTCCGGCTTTCGGTGCGTGGCCTCGATGATGCCTTGAACCAGGTAGCATCGGCCACATTCGGGCCATCGCGACTCGATCTTCTTTAGGAGCTCGTCCGCCTGATCAGTCTTTCTGACCAGTTCCAGAACTACGGCTTTGGTCAGTAGCAGGTCTGCGGCGTTGGGCAAGATCTTGGTGGCCTGTTCGAGCAGCCCCAACGCCTGCTGATCCCTGTTGTGCTTGAGCAGGAACAGGGAGGCCCAGAAGTACAAATCAGCTCGCTTCGGCTCCATCTGGAAACCGGCGTTCAGGGAGTCCACGGAGTCCTCGAATCGGCCCAACGCATCCAGGACCTGAGCCTTCAGGAGACAGACGTCGCCGTTACGATTTGCGACGGAGATCTTCTCGATCTCCGCCAAGCTGGCCTCCGGGCCGACCGCATGGAACGTAGTCACCGCGAGCTCGAGACGGTTGTCAACGGAAGGATCTGTGGCCACAAGCCGAGTTAGGAATTCCCGAGCTAGGGCGTACTGCTTATGTTCCACAAGCGCCAGCGCACCCTCGTTCAGTATCCGGTTCCCCGGCGACAGCGCCAGAACTTCCCGGAAGGCTGCCAGGGCCCCCTCATTCTTGCCGTCGTTGAGGAGCAGCGCTCCCACCTGGACTTTCAATTCCGGATCAGATGGATTGGCTGCCATGGCATTAGTCAGGTTGCGGCGAAAACGTTCTCGTTGCTCTGAAGGATCCAGGCCCAGGTAATCGAAGACCTGCGCCGACGCCTTCAAGACAGCACGGTCAGGCTCCGCGGTTTTGAATTCCTCGAGAACGGCCGCGGCCTCTTGATTTTGGCCTAAGCTTCGCAGTGCGCGGTGGAGCTGCATAAGCACTCCCCTATGCCCGGGGGTCAACTCTTGCGCGCGACGGAGATGTTCGACCGCCTCAGCTGGTCTGTCCAATTCCAGATAGGTCCGCCCTAGTTGCAGCAGCGCCATTGAGTTCTTAGGCTCGCGCTCAACCACAGATTTCAGGTCAGGCAGCGCTTCAGTCCACTTTCCTTCCCGTTGTAATAGCCATCCGCGCGCCTGCCTCGCCATTGTGAAATCCGGTTTCAAACGCAAGGCTTCGTCAAGGTGTTGGAATGACCGGCCGGTGTCGCCAAGTGTTTCACACAGCCCTAGCTCAAAGTGGCCAACGGGATCGCGCGAGTTCTGTTTGACGTACCAGTTCAAATCGAGGAGCGCCGTATTCATCCTGCCAAACCGGCAGTATGTAAATCCGCGCTCGCGGCGGGCAATAGGATCATCAGGTTGCAGTTTAAGGTATTCTTCATAGGCTTCCGCTGCGCCGCTGAAAAATCCCGCCTCCTCATACATCCTGGCAAGGTAGAGGAGAAGATCCGCTCTGCCGGGAGCCAGCCGCCGAGCCCGCGCTAACAGAACCAGTGCAGTTTCACTGTCGCCCTTTGCCGCGTGTACTCGCCCGAGATTGAAAATAGATTCTACGTCGTCTGAGCGTTGCTGCACCGCGATTTCGAACACTTTTTGCGCGCGGTCCAAGTCGCCAGCACGGAGCGCCGCGAGGCCCACGTTGTGAAGGATTTCGGCGTTGGCGGGATCGATCTCGAGGGCCCGTGAAAATGCCGCCTCCGCTCTGTCGTACTTGCCCCACTCTGCTAATACGGCACCCAATGAAAAGGCAACGCGCGCGTCTCCGGCCGCGCCTTGCTCGAGTCGGTCGACAATGGCCATGGCCGCATCAGGCTGTCCGGCCGAATAGAGGCAGCCCGCTCGCAGGAGCTGGACTGCAATGTCGCTCTGATCCGAGGGCTTTAAATTTTCAAGGTAGCGCAAGGCTTCGGCGCCCTGCTTGTTCGAAAGAGCAATTCGGGCGAGTTGTAGGTTGGCGTTTGCGTGTCCGTGGTCGATGGCCAAAACCTGGAGAAATGCGCTCCGGGCCTGGCCGTCGTTGCCGCGCGCCAGATGATGATTGCCGAAGTTGTTCCACAAGCCCGCGGAGCCCGGCGCGAGCTGCAGCGCGCGCTGGTGGAATGGCTCTGCCTGTTCGTATTCCTTCTTCGCGTCCAGAACAAGGCCTAGGAGCCCCAGCAGGTCCGGCCTGTCCGGCTCAGCCGCGGTGGCGCTGCGCAACTTCTGCTCGGCTTCATCAAGTCGTCCCTGCTGGAATGCGGAAGCGGCCTCGGCGTAAGCGTCGCGAGATTCGATTTGGGCCAACACAGCAGGGCCGGCCGCGCATGAGTACAGGCAGAATGCCAGGGCGAAGGATTTTGCGGATAGTGTTTTCACAGCCAAAAAGCAAACCCCAGCGCTAGTCTAAAACGGTCAAACCGTCTACCCGATTGGCACCGGGGTTCTATCTTACCAGTAAAGCTTTAGCGCCAGTTGCACCTGCCTCGGCGAATTCGCCTGTTCAGTGATTTTGCCGAAGTTGTCTGTGTTCACTGTCGCGTTCGGACCCTTGAACTGCGGGTGGTTCAAGGCGTTGTACGCCTCGGCGCGAAATTCGAGTCGCGCACCTTCCCGCATTGCGGCAAGGCTGAATTCCTTGAAAAGAGACAGCGCCCCTGTCCTAGTACCGGGCATGCGCAGATTCGGCAGCACCTTAGGCGCGTTGCCGATTGCGTATTGATCGGGCACGACCGCCACCTCCGGGTTAGCGAAGTATTGTTCCAGATTGAGGCCACTCGCTCTCTTCAACGTGCCGGTGAGGTTGGGGCGTTGCGGACCGTAGGTCGGTATACTGTGCCCGCCGGACAGGCTGAGAATGATCGGCTGACCAGTGTCAAAACGCCAGATGCCATTCGTCTGCCAGCCGCCCATGAATGCATTCACTACGGAGCTCATGTTCCGGCCGAAACGCTTGCCCCGCCCGACGGGGAGCTCGTAGACGTAGCTGAATTGAAGGATCTGCGAAATGTCGAACTGAGATAACGATCGATCCAGTTTGCGATTATTCGGATCCTGAAGAACGTTGTTCAGTGCGCCACCCAGCCAGGTGAGGCCGCCGCCGCCCACCGAAGAATCGTCGATTGACTTCTGGTTGGTGTAGGTTGCCAGGAACTGCAAGCCGTTGGACAATCTCTTCTCGGCGCGCAGCTGGAATGCGTGGTAGCTGGAGTTGGCCCAGGGTGGATCCGTGGCCGTCACTCCCGTGAACTGCGGATAGGGGAGGCTCAACTGCCAACGTTGCACAGTGGGAGCAGACAGGCCACTGCTCGGGTCGGTGATGATCCCGGCGAAGGGGTTGGGTACGAACTCGTTGTAGAATCCAGGATCATTCACGAAAGCCGCTGCTTGCGCGGAGGTTAGGTAGTCCACGTTGCCGGCGTTCCCAAAATACAGGTGAGTCCCTTTCTTGCCCACGTATGTGCTGTCCACCACGACATCGCCCGGCAAAAGATGTTGAATTCCGAAACTCCATGTCTGCTCATAGGGCCGGGCGTTTCGGTTCCGAATCGGTCCGGCGATCGCAAAGCCGACGTCCGTCAGAAGTCCCAGGCTGGCGCCGGTTGGCGGCCTGGGACCGCCTGGAAAGGGGTTACTCAGAAAACTCCACGGGGTGGCGCCGTCGTTTTGGTACGTGTTGAGCCAGTTGGTCTGCTCAACAAAGCCCTGGTCGCTGATCCCCGTTCCGGCGGCGGCTCCCTTGTTTTGGCTGTAGTAGATGCCGTAGCCGCCGCGCACTACAGTATGCGGTCTCAGTAGGTACGCGAATCCAAACCGCGGCCCCCATCCGTTATAGTTGTTATCATAGGGCGACCGACGGTCTTTGTCGGCATACTGTAAGCCTCCCTTCAAGTTGGGCATTCCGGGAACTTGCAGAGGCGAAGGGGAGTTCAGATCAAGCCAGCTAATGCGGTTGCTGCGTTCCGTTCTGGGCAGATCGAGGTCATATCGCATGCCAATGTTCAATGTCAGTTTGGGTGTGACCCGCCAGTTGTCCTGCACAAAACTTCCGATGTTCCAGTTCTGAGTGGCGGCCGCGTAGTCAATTTCGTAAGTTCCCCAATTGCCCGGGCCGCCAGCACCGATCATAAGGCCCGCCATGGCATCGCCACCGCCCGACCAAGGTTGCTGCGAGGTGGTATTGTAGTCAAATGAATAGGTACCAGCGGGAACCCCGGGAAAGAATATATTGACGCGCCGCAACCGAGCTTCAGCGCCAAACTTCAGTTCGTGAGGGCCCGTTGTGCGGCTCAGGGTACCGATGAGGTGATGGGTTTCCTGAGCGTATTTCAGGTACGTCCAGGCCTGCGTGCCTATCGAATTGTTTCCGCCCTCCGAAGAATAACCGCCGTACACGCTGATCGAGGGTGCGGCGCGGATGCCGGCGTCGCCAATGTAACTAGGCATTCCCAGGTCTTTCACCGGGTCGAAATTCGGGAAGTCGGCCGCTGAGCCACCGTGATCGAACGAAAACGCCCGCGTCAGGCCCAGGGAGACGGTCAGCAGCGTAGTTGGACTAAATGTGTGTGTGACGTTGATTGCCAACAACTTGGGCCCGCCGTCAGAGAGACCCGAGGAGTAAGCATCACCCACATTTCCGAACAAGTTGGCAGGCTTGGTGTAACCAGTGCCATAAGAAAATTTGGCACTGAGCATAGTGGCGTCGCGGAAGCGATGGTCGATTTTGACATCGATTTGATCGTTTCGATTCTTGTCGGCACCGGAGCCAATCCAATTGTTCAGCCGGTCGTACGCACCTGAGCCCACATGCAGATTAGGCAGTGGAAACAACTGCATCATTCTAAAGGCCACGGGATCTATGAGGTTCCCAGGCGCGTTTGGTATGGGATGAAGGGCCGCAATCTTTGGGTTGCCGGGACTCGTGTAAGTGGCCAGATTATTGAAGGGGATGAAGTTCTGGCGCACCGGGCCGCCCTGGACGGGATCGTAAACACCCGTGTATGGATCCCAGATTTGGCCAGCGTCCGCAGAACACCTCCCGTTGGCATCGAAGGTGCCAGGCTGATTGTTTGGGTCGAGCTGATAACCGCAGAGTTCTCCAAAGTCTCCTGTGCGCTCCAGGGCGCTGGGTACCCCGGCATTTTTCGTGACCGAGCTGCTGGTGCGACTGCCCTCATAGTCAAAGAAGAAGAAGGTGCGGTTTTTCCGGATCGGTCCGCCAACGGTGACACCGAACTCGTTCCAGCGCACTGGCGCAATCTTTATGCCATTCGCGTTGTCGAAAAAGTTGTTGGCGTTGAGCTTGTCGTTGCGCAGGAATTCATAGATGCTGCCGTGAAAATCGTTGGTTCCAGAGCGCGTCACGACATTCACAACGGTGGCTCCGCTGAAGCCGATTTCCGCGCTGAAATTCGATTGCTGCACTTTGAACTCCTGCACAGCGTCGACTGAAGGAGTATAGAGGGGATTTACGATCGCTGTGTTCTGCTCAACTCCCACCGTGCTCACCCCGTCGATCAGGATATCCGCTTGCGCATTACGGCTGCCGTCCGAGATCCAGTTGTTGGCCATAGTGTTGGCGCCGAACGTGTTCCCGGCAGGTTGGTTGATCCCAGGGGTCAATAGCGCCAGATCGAACACCGAGCGGCCTACTAGTGGAAGATCATTGATGAAGGTCCTGTTGAGGTTCTGCCCCGTGACGGCGTCTTCTGTGGCGAGAGCCGGAGCTTGCCCACTGACTTCAACGGTTTCGCGAGCCGTGCCCACTTGCAGTGACACGTTCAGCGTTAGATTCTGATTGACCACAATGACGATGCCGCTCTGAACCTCGGAGCGAAACCCTGAAGCCTCCACTCGGACGCTATATGTGCTCGGTGGCAGACTGCGCAGTACATAACGGCCCGATGAGTCTGTCGTGGCGGAATACTTCAAACCTTTATCGATATCCGTTAGGACCACTGAGGCATTGGGAACTACGCCGCCCGAGGGATCCTGAATTAAACCCGTTATAGAACCTGTGTAAACCTGGCCGTGTGCTGCGCCCTCAAAAAATAAAGAAAGGCAAATAAAGAAATGAAGATAAGCGAAGGGCCGCATTCCCGCCCGTAGCGTTAATTGCTTCCGGAAATACATCATACGACACCGCCAAGCGACATCTAGTGGGCACATACTAATCCCAGAATCTCGCATTTATCAAGCTAATTTCCGGTTCAAACCTGGCTGCCTTCCTGCAATTACCGTGCGTCACATTCATGGGTGAGCGGAATTACTTCTTCTTCTTTGGGGGAGCCTGCCTCAGATGAAATGCACAGGGAAGGGCGCAAATAGCACCGGAAGCGTCTAAGTCGCCGGGCACGACGCGGTGGGGTGGTTCATTTCTCAGAGGGCGTTTGCCAGTAAGCCTTATGGCCGATGTAGTCATCGTCGGCCAAATTCGCGATGATCAAGCGTTTCACTTCCAAAGGGTTGATTGTGCCTTGACGCTTAAAGATGACCTCTCCGCCAGGTCGAATCAATGTGGTATACGGTACGGCGGCATTCCAATCTGCATCGAACGCCGCCAGCAGCGAATAAATATCGGTAGAACCCAGAAGAAGGTTCCGGCTCGCAGCGTGCAGTTTATTCAGGACAGAGAGCACGCCCGGCCTTTCGTCTGGATAGTTGATGCTGACGGTGACAACCTCAAAGGCGCGGTGACCGTACATGCGATAAATCGTCTGAAAATCTGGCATTTCCTGTTGACAGGGGCCGCACCACGTCGCCCAGAAGTTCACGAGCAATAACTTACCAGTTGGATTTCTTCGTAAGCTCTTCAGCTCCTCCGCGTTTGCAAGCAGCAGCTGCACGGATCTACTTTCGATCTCCGCAAGCTCTTCCTTGCGTCCCTCTTCTTTGTACAGCCATTTGGTGGAGCAGCCCACCGAAGGAGTTTTCGCCAAAGGGACCTGTCTGTCAGCCAAAAGAGCATCTATGGCAGCGCGCGCGTCCCGGCTAGTGACCAAAGGCTCGCGCGGATTGTTATCGACGCGTCCTTGATAGCGGAGCTTCCGCTCGGCATCAAAGATGAAAAGATGCGGAGTTGCGGACGGCCCATACGCCTGGGAAACCTTCTGGGTTTCGCCGTCGTAGAGATAAGGAAAATTGAAGCGACGATAAGCAGCTCGCATCTTCATCTCTTCGAAGGAGTCGCCAACATCGGTGTAACCCATCTCGTCCAACCTAACCGCATTTGGATTGTTTGGTTGGATTGCGACTAACGCCACGCCGCGTTCACGATAATCAGTGGCCAGCTGCTTGATGCGGCTCTCATAGAGTTGGGCTGTCGGGCAATGATTACAAGTAAACGCTATTACCAGGACTTTGCTCGCCGCATAGTCTTTGAGGCAGTGTGTCTTTCCATCGATGCCGGGGAGGCAGAAGTCCGGAGCCGCAGCCCCGATTGGCAAGGTTGGAGGTCCAGGCTCATCCGCAATCACTGACACACCTAATGTTCCTAATGTGGCCAGAGCCAGCCAACGCAGCACACTGAACAGAAACATTTTGATTCTAGCGCGACCCCAATCTGGTTCTCTTCCCGATTCGCAAGGAATCCTTCGAGGAATAGCCACTGGAGCGAGGATTTGCATTTTGGAACTTCGGAGCAGTCATTATACAGCAGGGCGCCAACCGAGACCCTTCGCTGCGTGTAATGGTCCACTGGGTCTAAAAAAGCCGAAAAGATCCACTTGACAAATCAATTAAATCGCTTCAAAAGGGTCCATATCCTGGGCCACCTGGGCCAGTCTGCAAAAGAATGTACCTTGTGCGCGTTCTCTCACTGATCTTCTTGGCGTGCGTGCCAGTCGCGTGGGCACAAACCATACGCGTTGACACCACTTCTGGCCATGCCACGAACACCTTTCGTCCCACGGAAACCCTCGGCGCCGGCGTTGACCGCATTCCTCTCGCCGCCACCGACAAAATCTTTACCGAACGGATGATTAAGCAGATTCTCTCTGCTGGCTGGCAGATGGTCACATATCGTCAGAATACGGAACTGTACGTCGAGGCTTGGCATTGGAACCCAAAAGGGAAGTGGAGTGAATCTGGCGACAGGGGCTACTTCGTCGGCGACACGACTCCCACTGAGTTTATCCGCCATTCCTTCGGTTATCCCCTACCTCACGCGGGATTCTCACGTCCGGATGGAACCAGCTATTCGCGACTCACAGACGGCGACCCAAACACGTACTGGAAAAGCAATCCATATCTCAGCGAGGCCTTCACGGGTGAAGACGACAGCTTGCATCCGCAATGGGTCGTCGTCGATCTGGCGACGCTTCAAGACATCAACGCAATTCGCATCCACTGGACGGCCCCGTACGCTCGCCGTTATCTCGTCCAATATTGGACCGGCCTCGAAGCCATGCGCGAACCAACCAAAGGCTCTTGGGTCACGTTTCCCGGCGGCGTCGTAACCAATGGCACCGGCGGCGCCACAACCCTCCAACTTTCGCGTGCTCCCATTCCCGCGCGGTTCGTCCGCATCTGGATGACGGAATCGTCCAACAGTTGCGATACCCACGGCTCTGGCGATCGCCGCAATTGCCTCGGTTACGCCATTCGCGAACTCTACATCGGGACGCTTACGCCGGACGGCGCCTTTCACGACGTTGTGCGCCACACGGCTGATCGTTCGCAGAGCAACACGATTTGTTCTTCCGTCGACCCATGGCATGAAAGCTCCGTAATCAATGACCGTGGCGATCAGGTGGGGTTCGACCTTTTCTATACCAGCGGCATCACGCGCGGACTTCCCGCAATGGTCCCTGTCGCCATGATCTATGACAATCCCGAGAATGCCGTCGCCGAAGTTGCTTACCTCGAAAAACGAGGCTATCCCATCTCCTATGTGGAAATGGGCGAAGAGCCTGACGGAAAACACACACTCCCCGAAGATTACGGCGCGTTCTACCTGCAATGGGCCGCTGCACTCCATAAACTTGATCCTAAGCTCAAGCTAGGAGGCCCGATCTTCGAGGGCGTAAACAAAGACATTGAAGTCTGGCCCGATGCGGAAGGGAGAACTTCCTGGATGGGCCGCTTTTTCGATTACCTGAAATCGCACGGCCGCATCGGTGATCTCTCGTTCGTTTCCTTCGAGCATTATCCTTTCGAGCCCTGTTTGCTGCAGTGGAGCGAGCTCTACGAAGAAGCCAACCTCGTTCGCCACATTCTGGACGTTTGGCGCGATGACGGATTGCCCAAGGGTGTTCCCATGTTCATCACAGAAACGAACATCGCCGCCGGTTCGGATGAATCCTTCGTCGATATTTTTGCCGCGCTTTGGTGGGCCGATTTCGTGGGTGCATTCCTCGAAGCAGGTGGGAACGCAGTCTACTACTTCCACTACATTCCCCTCGGAGAGTCCCTTGGTTGTCACGGAACGTCCCCGGGCACTTTCAGCCTATTCACGATGAACAAGGAATACGAAATCCAGCAGCCTACGTCGCAGTTTTTTGCGAGTCAGATGATCAACCTCGAGTGGGTCCAGCCTGGGAGCGGTGAGCACCACATTTTCCCGAGCGCGAGTGACATCCGCGACGCAGCCGGACATGTTCTCGTCACATCTTACGCGGTGCTCCGCCCCGATGGCCAATGGTCTTTGATGCTGGTGAACAAGGACCAGGAGAGTCCCCATCCGGTGCGAATCGCGTTTCACAGTGATGGCAGCAACAGCGACAGCCACCTTGCAGGCTCAGTAGACGTAGTGACATTTGGTAGCGAGCAGTACAAGTGGCATACGGACCTGAAGCTCGTTCCCGCAGGTGGCTCAGCCGACCCGGACGGGCCAGCTGTAAGATCCACGATTTCGGCCGGAGTTGACACAATTTATGCGCTGCCCAAAGCTTCCGTGACAGTGATTCGAGGAAAACTGGCGGCAACACCCAACCCAGCGAAGCCGACCTGAACCAGAAGGAAAACAAAGAGCTCTCTTCAAGACGCGTCATTGGTCTGCAAAACCTCCATTCGTGGGTTCGACTCCCACCCCGGGCACCATTCTTTCTTATTGAAGATGAACGAGTTGTTGGGCCGCTCCTTTCCGTGTACTTCTGGTGTACCCCACTTTGCAAAAGAACCAGCGGATCGCGGCTGCAAGCGTTAACCAAATCCGCTTCCAGTTGTTCTTGTCGCGAGCCCACCCACGGTGCCTAATGCTTCTCTGTGAATTCTCACGCTTTGGTGGCGGTATCGCGCGGCGCTACGATGCGCAGGTCTACACGAACGACAAAACCAGTCTTGCCGAAGGACTAGGACGCGACGTGTCGCACCGATCTGCGATAGAATCGGGCCGTAAATCCACATCCTCAGCGCATGCGATCGAGCCATCGTCCGCACGAAGCCAAGTGCGTGAACATACGCAGGCAGAAGACCACAGCATCAGCAGATAGAACCCGCTTCCCTCGGCTCTCGCCGCCGTCAAGGGTCGTGACTGCTACGCCGCTCCTTACTGTCGCCCTTGACTGCAGTTTCGCTTCGGCATTGCCTCAACTATGAGAGGCATGGGTCTCTCGGGATTAGTTTCCGAACTCCCTGACATTCATCGCCTTGCCCCTGGCCGTCGCTCGTCGGGATTTTGCGACGGAAAGGCTGCTTCAACCAAGAAATCCTTAACGGTTTCGCTCACTGTGCGCGGAAATCGCAGCGCGTAGTCGAGAAGCTTGGCCGGAGTTAGAAACTGCAATTGGAGTTCGTCTAAGGGCGTCGGAAGTCCTTCTTGACGGTTTAGGTAGATCCAATCCAGTAGCGCTTTCTCAGGCTCCGCAATCAGATATTTGTTGTAGCGAGTAGCTTTTTCCTCATAGCCCCAATAGAGTTCAGGAGAGATCTTTCGATACACGATGCTGACAGATTTGCCTCTGAAAGACTGCGGATAGCCCGGTGTGACGCAAGTCAGTATTGACGGACTTTGAGTAATGATGCCTCGCTCCACCAAAGCGGACTCAAGTGAAATGTAAGAACGAGGCCGAAGGACGTTTACCAGATCACGAGGTGAAAATTGCTGATTGAAGTGGTTGATGTGGATCTTTGTCGAAACACGTTCGAGCAACCCCCGTGCCTCATATCGGCGCAAAGCATCGCGTACAACACGTTCAGAGAGCTTGTGTTTGCGAGCCAAATTGTCGGTGCGCACGATGCAATTGTTTCGTGCTTCTTCTGTCAGGATAGTTGTCCAATTCATTCCGTTCCTTCCCGAGCCAATGAGCCAACACGACTAGTAGCGAGCGGCGGATGGTCTCAAATTCGTTCTTGGCAAGCTCTTCGAAGATGGCCAGTGGCAAGACCGGGCGGAGTTCGACCGTGCAGAGCTTAGCATTGATGTTCTGAATTCGAGTTTCGATGGATTCTTGGTCTATCTCCTTCATGGCGATGACATCCTCGAGTTGTGCTTGAAGATTCTTGTCCAGGTGCGCACCACGGGTAAGCAGAAGATGGATATCGAAGGCATCCCTAGCTTTCACATGACGGCGATTGAGAAAAGTCTCACATTTCTGAAACAGCAGATAGTTCGCGCTTGGCGTGGCGACGATTTTTTCTGGAGCGTTGGCAATGGCCTTCTTGACGATGTGGGTCTCCAAGACATTCCCGCCGATGCTGGTTAGATCGATGCTGAAGAGGACCCTGTGATTGGCGAGGACCCACTGCTTGACGAAGCCAGGGCTCTCGATATCTTTCCGGAATTCGAGTTGGCCCAGGCCGAGGGTCTCTGCAATTGACTGGATACTGGAACGAACAACATCTTCGATTTCTTCGGGTTTTGGGATCTGCGTGGGGGAGGCGAGCAGGTCCAAGTCTCGGGACAATCGAGGGCTCTCGTAGAAAAGCACGAGGGTGGCTCCTCCAACTAAGATGAATTGATCGGGGAACGCGGTGAAGAGTGCCGCCGCACTTTCCTCGATGAGGACGAGGATCTCGGCTTCGAGCTGCTGGAAGTCGCGTTCTCTGTACCTATCGATCCTTGCCTGTAAGTTCATAGTTGCCAAAAGTAGCATATTTACGTATAAATTGCAATCAAATGGTGTCTATGAGTGTCACAAGCAGTATATTTCACGCTTTCAGCACTTATAGTACAATCTAAGTAGCGCCAATGAGGGATGTACCGAAACGGACACCGGTGGTGGTGCGTCCCCTTTCCTTCTGGCCTGACGACGCCGTTCAAATCCCTGCTAGTCAAGGCTCGAGTTTATGTTCGTCAAAAATGGGTGGATGAAACAGGTTCGGGAGAAATATTCAAATCAGCGAATGATAACTGCGTGAATCTAGTTATCCCGGTCAATCACTTTGACATTTCCGACCACAACTTCGTGGAAATATTGTTTTGTCCTCGTGCGCTGGCCGATCAGTCCGTTGATTCATCAACTATATTTTCGTCCTCATGAAAAACATAGGGTGGGGGGTGTTATGGTTAACTAGGAACTCCCCAGAAGACGTCTCGCTGAATGCTCACGTGAATAACCGGCGATCATCCGCGCTATGGCGGACTCGACAAGCATTTCCGCCGGCCCAGCGCGGTTTCTCAGACTTGGAACGTCTGAACTGGAACTCAACAAATACCCACAGACAAGAAACTTCTGCTCCTATCCCCTTCTTCTCCTACAATCCTCCGGGATGCGGATAGCTGCTGCAAACTTGAAAGCTCAGGGGAGGGATTCGTGACTTCGAGTGACACGTTCGATCTCATCGTGGTCGGCTGCGGCCCTGCTGGTGAAAAGGGCGCCGCCCAAGCCGCCTACTTTGGCAAGCGCGTTGCCATCATCGAGCGCGCCGAGCATATGGGCGGCAGTTGCATCAATACCGGCACGGTTCCCAGCAAGACCCTGCGCGAATCCGCTCTCTACTTTTCCGGCCTCAAGCAGCGCGGTCTCTACGGTATCGACTATTCCCTCAAGGAGAATCTCACGGTCCACGACTTCATGCACCACGAGCGTGAAGTCGTTGACATGGAGCGCCAGCGCATTCTAAAGAACCTCACACTCCATAAAATCGAGCTCATCCGCGGCCAGGCGTCCTTTGAGGACCCTCATACCATTACCGTCGCAAGCTCCAGCGCCACACGCCATCTAAAGGGTGATGTCATCCTCATCTCCACGGGGTCCAAGCCCCATCGCCCCTCGGAGATTGCCTTCGACGACATCCACACTTTTGACTCTGACACTTTTCTTCAGATGGACCGCATTCCCAAAAGCTTGGCCGT
>Ga0137370_10000159_pt1 | contig 24564 bp, 18 predicted proteins | sample SagtaG_11_FD_104920 | JGI IMG/M metagenome (GOLD analysis project Ga0137370, IMG submission 104920) | Vadose zone soil microbial communities from Sagehorn Ranch, Mendocino, California, USA - Sage1_R_20_16 metaG | ecosystem: Environmental > Terrestrial > Soil > Vadose zone | place: USA... | reverse complement strand
TCGCGAACGAGCCAAAGCTCGGAGTCATGCTTGGACCAGACGGCAAAAGCGAACATCCCATTTAGCTTCTGAACCCCCGCAACCCCATAGCGAGCGAACAGATTTGCCACAACTTCCGTATCGGTTTGAGAGTGGAATCGAATGCCATCGAGTTCCAGTTCTCGCCGCAATTCGGGGAAGTTGTACACCTCGCCGTTATAGACGGTCACGTACTGTCCCGAGCAATCTTCCATCGGTTGATTCCCGGCATTTGAGATGTCGAGTATGCTGAGGCGTACATAGCCCAGACCAATGGGCCCACAGACAAAAGTGGCGCTGTGGTCAGGCCCCCGATGACGTATCGCTTCAGTCATCGCTATGACCTTGTCGGGCTGTACGATCGCTCCGGAAAGATCAAGAATGCCGACAATGCCGCACATTAGTGCCCCTTTTTCGCCGCAAAGCGGCGCGCACTGCGATAGCCTGCCAATATAGCTCGTCCGAGCCCGCAGTCCCTCAGAATGTGTTGTACAAATTCTAAATCATGCTGACAACGCGGCGTCTTGCAATGTCTTCCGGATTTGAGCGATTGTCACCCGAACCAATAGGCGGTGTCGAACGAGGTTCTTTGGCCTGTCGCCCAGATACGCCCAGATAATCCATCCGATTGACTAAAGGCCGCATCGAGATAGTTGATAGTTGTTAGGTCTTTTGCGCCCAAGTCTCAATGAACGAGCCTAGTTGACCAACGCTGCTGACAAGGTTGACTACCTCAACCGCAGAAGACTCCATAACAGCTACAACACCAGCCCGTCGCGGCAGGCTGGTTTTCCCGCGATTTACACGCCATCGAATCGGTTGCAGGCCGTGCTTCTTGAGCAATCTCTTTAAGGAGTCTGGCGAGAATCCAAATACATGGTACGGCGCGAAGGTGGGAGAGAGGTTGATGGTAGCGTTCTTGTGGCGCAACCTCTCATACAGGTTGCCTATCAAGAAATACAACCCATGCTCATTTGGCACATCGACAAACAAAATACCGTCACGGCGGAGCAGCCGCGAAATGCTCTCGGTGGTGCGGTCAGGGTTGTAAGGTGTTCCAACACTGCAGCACAGATCACCACATCAAGGCACCATCAGGTAATTTGCACTCTTCTATCGGCTTTTCAAGTACTTGGATGCCATCCTGCTTCAGCGTTCTGGCAAAAGCGGCGGAGGGTTCGATTGCAACGACTTGCCAGCCCGTGACTTCGCTGCCCGGGCCAATTCGCCGCGCCCGCTGCCTACATCCAGCAATCGGCCCTTCATGTTTGAAAGTTGTTCCGCCTCTTCGATCAGAGTGTCAGCGTAGCAAGTTGCGGCTAATTGTTCATGTCCGTAAAAGTAATGCTCTGGCGGAACATCGTAATGTTGTCCTAATCCATTCCGCGGAACCGGCATTGGGTTGGGAAAGATCAAGTTGCAAACGGTGCAACGCCAGACGCTGCAACGGGCTCCCAGATTCATCCGGTGGGCATTTCCTCCCCGATAGCCCAAGAACTGCTTTGGTTTCGGCCCGCAGATTGGACAATCTTGAGGAATCCACTCATAGTCGGACTCTGAGTAAATACGGTCGTGTGCTTGAAGCTGGCTCAACATTTTACAGAACCTGCCAACGCTATTTGGTGCACATATATCATTTAAACTGTAGTCTCTGCCCAAATATCTTGGTAGAACTTCTCCCATCTTGGAACGATTGCGTCGGTCGTAAATCTCTTTAGGACTCGATCCCGGCCATTTTCCCCAAGTTGAATTCTCAGCTCCGGATTGGAGAACAGTCGGCCAATACCGTTGGCCAGACCTTCGGGATCTCTAGGATTAACTAGTATTCCTGACACGCCGTTTTCGATCAGTTCCGGCAACCCGCCAACGGCGGTTGCAAGCACCGGGCGTGCCAAAAGCATTGCTTCGGCGGCTGCCAGGGGAAATCCTTCATGTGTGGAGGGCATCACGAACATATCTGCCGCCTGAACAATTTGCATCAGTTTGCTGCGGGGCAAAGATGGATGTACTTTGATATCATTCGCCAGACCGCGCACATGGATCTCGGTTAATAAATTTGCTTCAATCGGTCCTCTTCCCAGCAGTAGTACCTTCGTGTAAATACCACGCGCACGCAGCAGTTCGATAGCATCCAAAAGGTAGCGGTGCCCCTTTTGCAGAACGAACCGACAGGGCATCACTATTAGAAATTCATCAGAAGAAAATCCGTACTGAGCACGGATCAAATGGCGGTCGATTTTAGGGTGGGTTACGTCTGCATTCACCGTATTTTGGATCACAGTGATTGACTTCAAACCCAGATGCTTCCGATAGTGCTCCGCCACGGGCTCGCTAACAGCTACATGCGCATCAATGCAATGTCGCATGAGAATAGCATTCGCGAACTTCAGCCCCGTCTTCTTCAAGTTGTCAGCGGGATAAAGATCATAATCAAGATTCTGGAAGGTCACAACCCGACGCGGCGCTGGCAACAGCGCTTTTGTCAAAGCGCAATAGAGCGTGGCCGGGAAAAGCTGAGCGTGTAGTACTTCGAAGTTCCCGCGCCGCGCCAATGAAGTAATCCTTGCAAGCGCCCGGTACACATTCCACTGGGAGCCTATTTCGAGACGGTGAACGATGACACCCGCATCCTCTAGCTCCTGGCCGACGTCGTAGGGTGGTCGGAGGGCTGCAACCTCGCAATGGAAGCCACAAGCCTGGAGGGCAGGCAACAAATACACCAGCACGGTCTCCGCACCCCCGCGTCCTAATGTGTCAATGATATGCAGCAGTTTGGGGCGGTGTAAGATCGGACCCTCCCCCCTGCTCGCCGTCGCGAGCGTTTTGCATTTCATGCCAGCACAGACCATTCCTCAATACTGAAGACATCTCTAAAACTACCGCTCGTCGCCAACGCGCTGATCACGACTCCGAAGAAACCTCTTAGTTGCCAAAAACGGATGCCGCGGTGAACGCAAGCGTGGGAGCATATGTGGTCCCACCCAATAGACGCCCTCTGGAGCGATCAAGGGAAGAATAAGGAGAGAAGAATAAGGCGTTTACTCCGAGTATGTGTGGCTTCGCTACGCCACAACTACCACTATAATAGTAGACCGACTCGGGACTCATTGCTGGCCGCAGGGAGATTCTATTTGATCGAACGGCATTTTAAGCTAGGTTCTACTTTTAAGCCGTTCCTAGCAGTAGGACACGGTATGACTGCACAGAGAATGTGGCGCATCCACTGGGATATAACCACTACAGCCGCCGTTTTGAGATGTCGGCCGGCTTGCCGACAGAAATACTTGCAATACCCTCGGCGCCTGCACAGAGGCGCAGTACTGGGCTTCCACGGTTGCGCGCCCAGCACGGCCGACGCCCGCCCGCAAGCGACTGTCGTGCAATAGCATACGCAAAATACGAACCCAATCCTCCTCACTCGAAGCCAGGAATCCGTTTTGCGTATGCTGAATAATTGTCGAATTGACGCCCACTGGCGAACACACAACTGGGGTGCTCAAGGCCATGAATTGCAGTGCTTTCGCCGCGCATTTCCCGTGACTCCATGGGTCGTCAGGTAGGGGCATGATACCGATGTCGATCGGCCTCAAGTCGTCCACCTCGGTTGCCGAACGCCAAGGCACATTCTCCACGTCGACGCCTTCAATGCGATACACGGCACTACTAATAACCCGTAAACGAAAATGCTCCTCGCGGGCAAGGCGCTGCAGCGCCCGCCGGAGCGTATCGAGGTGCGGGATGGTGGCGTGGCTTCCGGTCCAGCCAATAACCGGGACTCGGTTCTCCGGACGTGCCTCGATCGTGTAGGTGCTCGTCTCGATGGTGGTCGGGATAATGGTGACATTGCTGTTGAATTGACCAGCGTATTTGGCAAGGTATTCGTTCCCCGTCATAATGTGCGTCGCCATCCGGCAAATCGCCCGGGTTTTCGATGGTCCAAACTTCAACATGCTTAGATAACCGTTAGCGACACTCACATAGGAGATGAAGATTGCATCATCGAAGTCAAACACGATGGGGACGCCGGCACTATACACTTGGCGTTCAAACACAGGAGGCCCCAATAGTGCAGCTTCGCGGTAGATGTAGATCAAGTCGAACTCGCGCACATGCCGCACCACCTGTTGCCGACGCCTCCAAGCTCTTACAACCAGGGCCACTTTTCTGCCTACGTTGCCGGGCTTATACAAAAGACCGTTTAGCTCGGAACTCTCGAATGGCTCGTAGCAAATGTCTACTCCTTTCTGGCGCAAGTAAGGCTCCCATTGCTCGATCCGGTACCTCTGTCCAGGGGCGGTATCGTAAATATATGGTACGAGTACCAAGATTCTCATTCGTTTGCTCGCTACGGAAAGAAGGCTGTGCTGCAGTGCCAAAAGCAGACTCTCCCGAATTGCGCAAGGGACCGCTTCCAATCCAACGCATGCCCGCTTGATCCCGCTGCTGGCTCAGGCAACGACGGCGGCAATTTGCCATGCAGCAGCAGAATTTCCTTGTGGTAAGAGTGACAGTTCACTTCCTAGACCAAATCGAAATCCCGCCCATGGAGTTGCGGCGCGCCTCTTGTCTCGCAAACTGTTTGCCGTTCCGCAACTAAGTTGCTGCACATCAGGAGCCTACCTCGTGTGGCATGATTCCACGCTGGTGTGTTCCATACAAACCGATACCTGCGACCAGCCGGTCGGTTCCGCTGAGGTGCTTCTGTTGGAACAAGCCCCGGAGACAAACAAAGAACATCAGCAAAAACGGAAACATCATTACACGCTTTCGAGCAATCAGTCCGATGTTGAAGAACGTCGTGCCCACAATTACTACTGTAAACTCGACGACGTACAGGGAAATGAAGAGCAGAAAGCGACCTCAGGTAGGGTCTGGGAGAAGCTCTTAGCATTGAGAAGTTTTTGGGCGCCTCTAAAAAGCGCAGCGCTGCTGTAAGCGAGGACAGGGCAATAGTCACGATCTTGAGCGCAACTCCAAAGAAACCCCGTAGGTTTCTGCCGAAAACGTAGGCACCCGTAAATGCCAAAGCTTTAATCAAAGCAGGAATTACTTGTTTCCGAGAAAACCAAAACGCCCAAATTCCAAACAGTAATAATGCGAGAACGTTTCGTAGTAGAGTCCTTCGGACAAGAATGGAAGAAATTCAATCACACAAACACGCCAGGATCATAAAGACAAAAATGGGGATATGGCCGAACCGTGGAGAGTGAGTGATACCCAAGAGGATCGCGGAAATCCATCCGCAAGAGCCTCGCAGGGAAAGTTTCGGAATGGAAAGATCGATTTCGGAGCATTTCGTTGTTTCACTGGACTTCGAGCTGCACTGGGGCGTGAGAAGCGAAAGAGAGCCTTATTGAAGCTACCGTCAGAATCTACTCTTGCACGCAAAGCGATCGCGCGGATCCTGGAGCTATTTCGGGAATTCGAGGTCGCCGCAACCTGGCCACCGTGGGCTTTCTTTTCGCGAGTTCACGACGCGAACTCGAACGCTTTTCTCCAGCAGTCAAGCCGAAGCGATCAACGTTGCTGCACATCAGCAGCGTACCTCCGTGTGACACTGTTCCATGCGGGTGTGCTCGATGCAAACCGATATCTGGGACCGGCCGGTCGGTTCCGCTGAAGTGCTTCTGGTGAAGCAAGCCTCGGAGACAAACAAAGCAGCATCAGCACAAAGGGAAACATCATTACACGCTGTCGGGCAATCAGTCCGATGTTGAAGAACGTGGCGCCCACAATCACCGTAAACTCGATAACGCAAAGGAAGATGAACAGGAGAAAGGGGTCAGTCCGCCATCTCCGTGCTGCCACCTTGAGCTGGCCGCGGAAAGCCCAAAGCAAACCCAAAAAGAAGAGAGTTTCGGCGCACGCGACAGCGGCCTGAAAATTGTTTATCTCCCAAGGAAATGGCCGAAATAGAACAAGAGGCGCAGTGGCCATTCGACCAAACAGCGAACCACCCACCGTCCCAATGGCCGAGTGGCCTATATTCGTGTTACGGGTGACGGTGTCGGCTTCGACTAGCATCTGAGAAAAGCTCTCAGCATTGAGAAATTGTTGGGCTCCCCTAAAAAGCACAACGCTGCCGAAAGCGAGCAGGGGAATAGTCACGATCTTGACCGCAAGTCCGAAGATACCCCGAAGATTTCTGCCGAAAACGTAGGCACCAGTGAAAGCCAAAGCAAGTATGGCAGCGATATGCGGGCGCACGAAGTATGCGCCTAGGAGACCGATAGCCAGATAAAGATAAGCACGTATTCCAGGCGCACGCACCAGCCGGGCGAAGCCATAAGCAGCGAGGCAGATTAAAAAGCCGATTATGGCGTCCTTCCCGATGGTGGCGGTCCAAAAGACGATTGACGGATACAGAAGTAATAGCAGAGCCGCTCGGCTCCTTTCGCCACTCGGAAAAGCAAGCGTAAATGTTCTGTACGCTAAGTACTGCCCCCAGAAGGCAACAGTAGAAAAAACGACAATGCCGGAAGAAATCGAGGAACCCGTGACCAAATACAGTAGGCCCGTCAGATCGCATACGAACAGTGACGGCCCCGCACCACCCATGCTTGCCCGCGATACCGTAAAGCTCGCCCAATCTCTCGTGGCGAGAAAATCTGATGCGATTTGCGATCCAACCTGGTGATAGGCGAGGGCGTCGCCACCTTCCATCACATGTTCTATCAGGAACAGATAGATTGAGGCGGCGGCGAGCTTCGCCAGAAAGGCGATAGGTAGCAATTTGGCCAAGAGTGCATCTTTCTTCGAGACCCTGGCAATCAGAAAAGCGTTTACAAGAACCAGCACTGGGACTACAGCCAGGCCAACTGCGTACGAATAACCGTCTGGGAAAAACAGACAACATGCCCAGACGGGCGCGGTAACTATCAACAGCATCGCCAAGCCGTCGAGGAGCTTCTTTTCTGTTGAGGTATACGGTTGCTGCACCTACGAACCTTTCATCGGAATCGTCATCAGCTCGCGATGTTGTCCACAGACGTACTTGGCCGGACCAGGAAGCAGCCCTTTGACATCAGAAACCGGTATCGCTAAATACGCGTTGGATCTTAAATTATTCTGGTGTTGCCACACGCATATTCTGCCCGCGCCGTAATGTCACTCCCAGACATTACGGCAACCACATCATAATGTTCATTGAGTTTTGCAACTTCGAAATTCAACTCGCGTTTGCGACCGTAATATACAAATCGCCGGCTGTCACCAGGGGGTCAAATTGGAGTCGTACGGAGCATGTCCAATCCTTAGATCTCTCAAATTTATGCGCAACCGTTAGTTATTAACAATACAGTAGAATGTTCTTATGGTTTAGGACATTTCTGCATTATCTGCGACGTTTGGAGGAGGAGCTTGCAGATCGACAGCGACGTGCCGTGTCATTTTTGTTGCTCTTGCATTCGCGTCAGGACTTGTTGCATCCTGAGCCTTCTCGAGCTGGACTTCTCAGTTTCGTCCATCAGCCTTGTGATACTGAACTGGTACTTGTCAAGACCGCTCTCTAGCCCAAAATACAGGCGAGACCGCTGGCGGGTGAACGCGATCTGCAAATCACTTATGTTAGCTCGGGCTATGAACGAAGCCGCCAACTTAAGATCACGCTCTGAGAGGCTATTCAGGACTATTCCGGATTCAAGTTCCAGCACTCGACGTGAGATCTCCGAATTACCTCCGAACTGAACGAGACGGACACCAGAAGCTAACAATTCGGCAAGCTTTGTCGGCATTGCGCCCCGTTGTGCCTGCTCTTCACTGAGTAACAGCAGCGCCCAGTCCAAGCAAGACAGCCATGAAGGCATATCTCTGTATTCGGCGGTAGTGATTTCGTACGCGTTATGTGGAATCCCGGCCGCTTTGACTAGCACTTGAAGCTGCTCGATTTGCCGCGTAATACAGAGCAGATATGCATCGGGACGCTCCTCCAGTAACAGCTGGAAAAGCCGGAGGCTCTCAGCGACTTTGTATGAAGGATTCACTGATCCAACGAAGCCGATTACTAGCCTACTTGAAATCATCGAACAAATGTCCGTCGGAATGCAGTCGAGATCCCGGTTTGGCGCGAACGCCTCATAATCACAACATGTGGGAATGACTGCGAGTGATTTATCAATCATAACGGTTGAATAGCCATGCCGCAAATCATCTGCGTGAACTTCCGTAAGCGTAACTATCGAGGATGATCGCTCAACCAGCAATCGTTCAAGTCGTTTTGCACATCGATATAACAACCCACCTTTCGGCCAGCCCCGCTGGGCAGCTTTCTCTTCCACCCAGTTGCCACGCATGTCGAATATATACGGGACCGAGCGCGTCAACCGAACCGCGCAAGCAACCAATGCTGCCGGATACGACCGCGCATGGATGCAAGCCACAGGCATGGTGTCAACGACAGAGCACGCGTTACGATACGCCTGGACGCAATCAGCGACAACGTTTCGAAGCGTTCGCCCGTGATAGATACCTCGGACCCATGTCACACCAGTCGAGGCTAACTCACGTTCAGTCGCCTCAACACGCGATCTGTTATCAAGGTCCGGCAAGCGTTCTAGAGAGAGGACGATGTGTGAGACGCCACGCCTCGCCAGACCGCAAACGTACTTCAGCACTTGCGACTGCCCAAGTGGCTCGAGCAGACCGTCGAAGGTGATATATAAGATCCGTTTGTCGACCATGTAATGGGTACGAGCCGCAGCTTGGAGCAGCAATCGATGTCCTGACATCAAATCACTCGCTTTTATCGTAGGTCACGCGTCACGCAGCTTGCTGCCCTTTTATTAGCGCCCGGCTCGTGAACTGCTGCCCAGAACTTCCAATGAGACAAAAACGAAATGATCAAGGTGGCGATCACATAGTACGAATTCCGGTATACGTGATGGGACGCCACTGCGAACGTCGATAGCATGTCGGAATTGATCGAAAGTGTGTCGCCGGATGACCCGGAAACTGCGCCAAGGTTTGCGAGACGCCAGCCGCAAAGGAATGCAGAACTTCGCTACTGAGAGCTCATGGATTGCCGTCACACTGATTGTCTCACAAACATGTCGGCAAGTCTCTGGTTGGCGACCATTCGCATTTTCTACCGATCACGACCATGTCATTCGTAAAGATGTTCGGAGTCAGGGTGCCCGGCGCTTGCAGGAAATAGACTAGCTTAAGGGTGTTATATAAGACTTTGCGTGCACACTCAAACATCTTTCCGCGAAACGTGTGATTGTAATAGGTCTTATTGGCATTTACTTGAATTGCGCCGAAGCCAGCATCCTCTAGTACCTGGCGTGCGCTCCGATCTGTGTAAGAAAGCTCGTGCGTAAAATCCTGATAGCGAGTCCAGGGGCCAATAGCCGCGGCAATATTCGGAACTCTCATTATGAATTCTGCTCCGTATGCCATTGCGTTGCGGATGGCCGTCAGCGTCGGGATCAGCTGGTCCTTCGGCAGGTGTTCGAACACATCCAGCGAGAGCACTCTTTGATAGCGGTTCGGGCACGATTCCAGGAAGCTTATGGGATCGGCGGCGAACCGAGCATTGTCCAGACCAATGGAGTGACAATAGTCAATTTGGCTTGGGCTGATATCGACTCCCTCAGCACGAACGTAACCCCTGTCTTTAAGATATAGTAAGAGATGGCCCATACCACATCCGAAATCAAGAATAGACGCTTCCCGATCAGTCGGGAGAAGGTGAGACAAATTGAGGTCGTAGCCTCCAAAGGCAGAGCGAGGGTCAGCGGTGTTGAATTTGGAAAAATGTCGTGCGTACTGGTCAAAACTCCCTGCCGCCGGCATGTCAGCCCCCATTTCCATCTGTCTAGCACAACTTCCCACAGGAAAAAGCCGAACTATCGTGCCTTCGCGAACACTGCGAAGACATGTGACAGGTCCTTGGCGCTCATCGTCGTCAGCGTTAAGGTTGCAATTATTAGGCTAAGCCCCATGGCGATTGGCCGTACCGAGCTACTCCACGGTAGCTGGGTGAGGGTGAGTACCACCAGGAGTAAGGCTATTGCGGCGATCGCTTTCAAACCGTTATAACGCAATGGGTATACCCGCTGCGCACAGACATACATGAGCACCGCTTCCAGAGCGAATGCTGCCAGATTCGCATAAGCGGCACCGAACATGCCCCACCGCGGAATTAGCAGCAGGCTGGTCGCAATATTTACGGACAACGTAAGCGTGCTCACCAGAAGCAGGAACGCGGTTCGTTTACTTTGCAGAACCGATAACTGAAAGATTGAGAAAAGTGCGTGAAAAAAATAAGCTGTGATAATCAGCGGGATGAGCCGACCAGCAGAAGAATAGCGAGGCGCCAATACCCAGCGTACGAAATCCTGGGCCGCGAGCGCGCCGAAAATGGCAATTGCCACTAACAGAACGATCAGTCCTGAGGACAGACGCCCTATCACTCTATCTCCATGAACCGATCGTGCGGTTTCAAAGTACATTGGAGACAACGCCTGCCACAGAGAAAGCGTTACCAAGAACATTGCCATGCCGAAGGTATACGCAACCGTATAGAGGCCGACCTCCGCCGTCGAGCGGAAGTGCTGCAGGATAAACCGGTCTGCCACGTCCAATAGCAAAGCAGTGAGGCCGAAAGGCACCAGCGGTAGCGCGAATTGCAGGCTCTCCCGCACGAATGGCCAATCCCATCCCGCCCGGAACCATTGTTCTAGCAGGAATGCAGCTCCAACTGCGGTGGCACCTGTGCCCACTAGCTTTGCCAGAAGCATGCCGTAAGCGCCCCACGGAACGAATACCACGAGCGTAACAGCCGCAGCTCCTGTAAGGACAAACATGCAGAAAGCCAGCATCGCATAGTGCTTGGCTCGTCCCTCGACCATGAAAAGCACCAGCCGGTATTGCACAACTTGTCCGACAATTGCGGTGATAATGGCTAGGGCCGTGTATGGAAAGAATGGGATAGCAAAATTGGGCGCAAAGATCGCAAAAAGTTGACGCCCGAACGCCAACGCAACGACCAATGACACGGCCAGAAGCACTGCCGCAGAACGGAGCACGCTGCTGACATAACGCTTCAGTAGCTGTGAGTCGTCCGAATACTGAAAATAAAGCCGCTGCAGTGCAGCGTCGAGGCTAACGGTCGAGATCGCTCCCACCAGGACCGCTACACTCTCGGCCAGGCTAATTGTGCCGTAGTCAGAGGGCGTTAAAAAACGTGTGTAGAGCGGAACCAATAGAAATAAATTAATCGTCTTAGTTCCAAAGGTGGCAAGCCCGTAGATGGCTGAACCGCGCAGCACCCGGAGCACCATCTCTGACGGAGTGGAAAGCTGCGTTTCAGCGATGAGCGATGACGGCATGCACCCGGCTAGCCTTTCTCCCATGTTTTCAGTTGACTGCACGAAGCAAGTTGATCAGTGACTCAGACCGCCTTGCCTCATTTCACACCCACAAGCTGGTATGTAAACACAGATCACAGCCGCACACTTGCTCGGCCTTCATCAGCGTTGCTGCCCTACGCATCCACGTACTCGGCTCGAACTCCGGATGCAAGTGTGTCCCGGGATCAGCCGCTGGACTGGTGTTTCCATTGCGTCTTTTAAGCGAGAAGCAATTCGATATCCAATCCGGAAAATTGGGTTATACACCACGATGCTATTCTTCTCTGTCACTACATAGCCCCCGAACGATTGCTTAAACCTGGTTACCCCATAGCGCGGATCGTTTTCGTCTAAAATGACACCCCCAAAATCGTAGATGCCAAAGCCTTTGGTTTTAGCATCACATATTGAACGCCAAACGAGGGATTTGGATGCATATCCCACGATCGACCGCGGGTTGTGGTCGAGATTATTTGTTATGACCCACAATCTCGCTCGGTCATCATCATGAATGACGAGCAAATCGGCGAGCCAAATATCCTTCATGAATGCTGAGTTCAATGACCAGTGTTCCTTAACCCTTTCCAAATCCCTAGGCAAGAGTACTTTATTATGAGGCAAGAGCCCTTTGGCCAAGCTTTTCGCTTTGCTGAAGATCCTGTGCCTTTGGCAGAATTCCACAATGCTGGAGGTGCCTTTTTGACTTTCGACAAAGCGTATTCCTTCTCTTGCCCCGCGGTTGACATCATAACGCGTTGTCCAAGATAAGCCTTTCCACAGATCTCCCGTCGATAGGTCCAGGAATAGCGTGGAGAAAGGCTCTGAACTCATGACGAACTTGCGCGGTATGGAGAGGCGGTGCTGCCGGAAGTATGTAACATCGGCGGGATACAACTTGGGATCATAATCTCCCGATGCGAACCATACCGTTTCATGGTTTAGGAAATATAGAGATGTTCTAATTTTTAACACTAGTTGGCAGCCTCTTTCTGCGTGGACTTCTGACATAAGGGCATGTATCCCCCTGGTGTCATCATCGAGGTGTTGGTGCCACGTATAGACCGCGTACCAGGCGAACTGGGAGTTGAGATCAACGGCGTGACAGTATGTGATTCCATTTGACGCGTAAAGCATACGGCTCCGCCGCGGTATCATCGGTTTACCAGTCATCTAACAATTCTGCGAGCGACGCAAATGCGAGACGGGACAATCGACATTGCGCGAAGAAGGATGGCCGCGTGCTTGGGTGGAGAGATGGTTGTGCCAGGGAATTTCTTGGGTGTTAGTTAGTGTCTTAAAAAGAGATGTTGAAGTGCGTTCGTGCGGCAACTTTCATTGACACGTCCCCCGGATGCAGAGTTGGCCGCTGATAGAGACATTGCCGCTGATAGAGACATTGCCATCGGCACTTACGTTGAATGCGGTCTTTCCAACTCCCGCACGAAGCGTTCTGAAGCTTAAGCTGCCGGTGCCATCTTGCCAGGTAATTAGGCTTCCACCATTGTCTACTCTAGGGCCGTAAAAGTGGGCTACTTGGCCGTAGGAGCCTCCAAGCCAAGTGGTCTGCACGGCTCCTGTGTCGAAGTATGCGACAGAATTGCATCCACCCTCAGCGTAGGGATTAATCCACTGATTAGTGCTACCGTTTTCGTAGAAAGCTCCGTGCGTGGAGTCAAGAGGACCAGAACTGCAGTTCTGCCCGCCTGCAAAGTTCCAGCCACTGAACGCAGTCTCGTCGTTAACGTGCACGTTGTGCGCAACTCCCGCTTCGTAATAGCCAAAGCCACCCGCATAAACAGAATTGTTATTCATCGTCGTAATGCCGTTAGAGTCATGACCGGTAAAGTAGAAACCATGACTTTGGGTACGTTCCACCAAGTTGCCGATGTATCGGCTACCGTCAGCATTTGCCCCGGGGCCGGTGGTGTCCGTGTTAATCCCGTATCGGCCGAATCCAGTTATGAGGTTGTCCTCGATCCGCATGTAGGCGCACTGATTCCAAATACCGTCATCTGAGCCGGGGCTACTGGAGGCACTGGCGATATTGAGATTAAGGATTGCGGAGTTTTGAGCTACATTGTTAAGGCACTGAATTGCAGATATACCAGCGTCCCAAGTAATCTGGCTTCCTCTCCCTACTCCTTGTAACATCGTTGGGCGATCTATATTGAATGTCGCGTGAGCACGACACGATTGGATGGGCACATTGATCACGCAACCGGAACTGGGGCACGCTTCCTCTGCTTCCTGCAGGCCGCAGGTCTGGGAGGAGGGAGGAGTCTGCAAAGATGAAGTTTCAACGCTCCGACACGACCATATCCCGAGAGCAACCACAGTTATAAGCAATAGTACAGATTTCATGTTAGACCTCCAAAGCCTCTACTATTGCACACTGGCAGATGGCGGCGCCCCTCCTTGCCTAGCGCGGCTCGTCGGACTTCATCCTGGCGATGCCGTCTCCTGCAGGAATCATAGTATCAGTGCCACCGTTCCTTCGCGCGTGAAGCTCGGAAGGGTCCCGCGCGCGAGGAGCGAGGCCCCTCCCGGTCTACAATCTAAGCGCCAGCCAATGCTCCCCAGCACCACGCGGCACAGAACTCTGGGAGAAACAACGTTATGGACAGCACCCGCCGTGCTGCGCTGACGTACACTGCTTTGCTGGCTTGCAAGATTGGCTAAAGCCTGGCGGAGGAAGGTTATTATGCTGGTGTGTAAAGCGAGTGCACAATGTGTGGCAGCAGCCCTGAGCAGAATTTGCGTTGCAGGTGAGCGTGGAACTGGTCGTGAGGGTGACGGCGGTCTCGACCCCCGTGTTTCCACCGCAAAGGGTGGAGGGCACCGTCATCTGGGCCCGACCGGCTGCGGGAACCCAGTTGCTGTTGTTCGCGGGTATCGCGAGGGATTGGGCGGGAGCATTGATGGTGATGGTTTGGGAGCTGCCGTTGGGACACCTGACAGCTAGTTGCACTACCGTACTGATTTCCGATGCTGTGACCGATATTGTATTCGGGTCGGTTACTCTGACTGCATAGGTAAAAGAGATGGTATCGCCGGGATGGACTGGAAGATTGTCTACCACCCCGGGGATACTCACGGTGCCCTGTGCGCTCGCAGCTGGCATGAGATAAAACGTCGAAATCAAATAGATGAACGGGGCAACGATCACACTTCCGTTAAATCGGGACTGCTTCCTAGGGTTCATAATTTTCCTCCTTAAGGATGCGAGCTGCCGCTCGCGGGATTTAGCACGACTAAGTCAGTTGTAGACAAGATTTCGCTATGGACTGGCTCGGCCGACCAATGGTTAGTTGACCGGAGAAGAACTTTCACCAGGGCTCTCATGTATGGTTAGCGCCCGATAAGACTTTCGACTAATGCTCAGGACCGGCCCATGAAGTACGTTGGTAACACAACCATCTTTGGTCAGAACTGCGACTAAGCGTGATGGTTAGTTGCCGAAACCAAGTTCTGGTCGTTTTCTTCCGGCTACGAGTGTTTTGCTATTGCTTGCAATCCCGCAAAGCACAAAGAACAGTGCTGCATTTGGTGGAATGTGCAAGTTGAAATCGGAAAAGCTGTGCACAAGAATCCCAGTACAGCCTACCAGAGGCCCCAGTGCGGGCGCAGTTGTGATCCTGGAGTGATCTCTCAAATTCCGCATGCCTCTGCGATAAAGATTCCCAATAAACCACAATACGCACGCAAACCCCAGGATGCCGGTCTCAACGAGTGCTTGCAGGTAGTCGTTGTGAGCCTGATTCACCAAGAGATCGGTGGAGAAGCTACGATATTGCGGATAAATGATGGGAAACAATCCTAAGCCCCAGCCAGCAATCGGCCGATCGCGTGCCATTCTTAGCGAGTCTCTCGCAATTGTTAGGCGGCTTGCTACATCGGCGTCCGTGAGCGGGTCCCGCAAGCTGTCGAGTTGTTTCAGTACTCTACCGTCGTCGATCCAGAATACAAAGGCCCCAATTACCAGGCATATGACGCACAAAGCCCAAGCCTTCCGCGGACTCCTGCGAGCGATGAACAATCCTGTAAGGAACACCATCTCGACCGCGAACGCGATTATTCCACCGCGTGAACCACTGACAAAAATGGTCGCTCCCATCAGAATGCCCGCGACTACCCAAAGCAGTTGGTGGTGTCGCCTCGCACCATCTGCCAGCGCCATGGCCAAAGCAATGGGCGCGAGCATTTCCATTAGCCCAGCGTAATGACTGTGATTGGCATAAGGACCGAAAATGCGTCCAGACACCGCTGACCAATACCAATAGATCCTGCCGTTGGAGGTTAAATCCTGAACAAGTGCGAACAGCGCGACAATGAACCCGAAGGCGGCAAGAATCGTCAAAAGCCTGTGTGCACCTGCTGGCTGCAATTGGTTCGCAAGCAGAAACAGACTTCCGTAGGCAGCATACTTCCAGAGTTCGACGCGGGTATCATGCACATATGCCGACAATCCGAAGACAACTTGCACCACGATTATTAAGCCGAAGAGAACCACCGGCACATATAAACTGTTTGTTCTTAGCTGTAGGCGGCCCGAGGATATCTGTGGCCAGATGCAGAATAATAGCAGCAGAGCCGAACCCAATTCCAGGATATCAATGGTCCACCGATCGAAAATGCAATACGCGAGTACTGCAAAGATCAACACGGCCGAGAATCCGGCGATCAAAACGGTCTGGCCGCCGGTAGTTCGATGATCTTGTGCGATTGCCGTCTTCCGCAGGCTTGGAGTGTCATTGACAGTACACGTGTCAGGCTCGCGGTCGCGGCAAATTGTGGCATTGTGATTCATTTACTGCCTTGTTAGAACGACATCATCGATCCACATTCTCCCGGTGATCCGCTCTGGGCCAGTTCGCATAATTTTCAGCGACACCAGATCTGTGCCCGGACCGGTCTTGAACGATCTCGTGACGGATCTCCAACTGGTAGTTCCCAAGAGTTCTTCCGTGAGCAGAAGCGGGTTCTTGGTGTAGGCATTGCTGATGACAAACTGAGGCCCATGCGCGGCAAAAATATCGTCGGTCTTCACATACGCACTAAAGTTGTACCGGGTATTTGCGTCGACAGCAATAAATTGAGAGAGACCAGTGTCGACAACCGCTTGGCCATTGAAAATGACTGAAATCGAATGACTACCGCCGTGGAATTGCTCTGTATCCAGGGCTAGGGCTGCAGGGGCTTCAACTACGTAGCGCCAGTCAAATCCCATATTGAGGATTTTCTCTTCAAAGCCACCGTTTACCACAAGGTTCTTAGCGGAGGAAAGGTGTGGCCGAAAACGGGGATCAATTCGCCCCAGGTCGTCCCATGCTGCGTGGGCATGGTCAACATCATGTTGCGCGATCAAATACTCAAGGTAAGGCGTTGCCAGTTGAGGGTCGAAAGGCTGTTGCAGCGCGACCAGCCGTGACCAAGTTTTTTCGACCGCATCCGTTTGTCCTTCGGCGGTCAATAACTTCAGAAACTCCAAATATACGGTTGGTGTTGGCGGCAGTACTTTGCTCATCAAGTCGATGTCGTATGTTGCGTGCCAGCACATCTGCAGCGAAGGTTCTATCTGCGGCGAATCGGTTTGCAACAGGGGTCGGAATATTCTGAAGGCCTTCGGTAAATCACCCCGGATGAGGAATGCGTTGGCCACCTCCCAAGAAACCTGAGGTGTAGTCGGTTCAACTTCGACCGCACGTTCGAGCGCGAGCTGCTGTCGTTCACCAGCACCCGTGGACACATACGCACTTGCGAGGGCCAACCAATACTCAGCATCGTGGGGGTTTAAAGCCACGGCAGATTCATACTGCGGGATCGCTAAGTCGGGGCGCCGCTCTGAGAACATAAAGTAGGAGCCCAAACGGTTCCGGTACCCGGCATTTGATGGGTCTAGGGCAATAGCCTGTTCAATGGCATGATGTTCCTCCGAAGATGCTAAACGGTATGCCACATAATCGCGAACCACAATGCCAATGTACGCGAGCACCAGGAGCAGGCAGAGAATCTTACCGAAAAGTTTGTGAGACGAAGACTGCAGGACAATCTGCATGGGGCAGCCAACCGACGATACCACTATCCATATTCAGATCGCGATGAAGAACTGGCCTCGGCTGTTCGCGGATTCTGCCGGCGGGAAAAACCACTCGCTCCCGGGAATGAAGTCTCAGGTCCGACGAACTAATTAGGTTGATCCGTCGTTGTTCTTCCCGTTTCTTCCGCGCCGTAGTAAGCCTTCGCGTATTTTGCGCTTGAGTAGTTTCCATAGTATTGGTCTGGGGACCTAAAATCGAGGGCATTGACTACAACTCCTAAGACGTTAGCTTTGACTTGCGCCAGCATGGCGCTGGCACGGCGCAGCCCGGCTTTGCTCGTCTGCGATGACCGGATAACCAATAGCACGGCATCGGCTTCGACGGATAGGCGGACGGCATCCGTGACGGCCAAAACGGGCGAAGAATCGATAATAACGTGATCAAACATCTCGCGCCATTGGGCCAAGAGATGCTTCATGTGTGCGGAACTTAATAATTCGGAAGGACAAGGCGGTGTGGGCCCAGACGTCAGAAGGAACAGGTTAGGCAATTGCGGGGACGGAAGAATCACCGACTCCTGAAATGCATACCCAGCCAGAACCGTGGTGAGTCCTGCAGCACCTGGTGCGATGCCGAGGACTTTGGAAATGGACGGACGCCGCAGGTCTGCATCAACCAATAGCACGCGTCTCCCCTCCTGCGCCATTACAATCGCAAAATTAATGCTCGTCGTGGTCTTCCCATCTTGTGGAAATGGGCTGGTGAATAATATCAATTTGGGAGGCGCGTCGGGTAAGGAGAGGAGAATGGAAGTCCGCAGTGCACGGTACGCTTCCGCCATCTCGGAATTTGGGCGCGTGTACGCCACCACAGCTGCCTCATGACCGCTCTGCAGTCCGGAAGGCAGTAGTCGGCAGCCAATCTTGGCAGCGCCCAGCAGTCTGTTCTTCTCAAAAGGGACTACTCCCAGCGAAGGCAGAGAAGTGATAGCTTCCGCCTGATCCGGAGTGCGGACGGTGCTGTCCAACGCTTCGACTACAAAGGCCAGCGCAACACCACCGGTGAGCCCAACCAGGAACCCTATCCCCAAGTTGCGCGGTATATCCGGCGTGAAAGGGCGCAGGGGAGGGCTGGCCGGATCAACAATATGGACATTTGTCGAACTGAGTCCTGCCAAGAGGCCTGCCTCTTTCAATTTCTGCATCAAGCTATCGTAGAGCTGTCGGTAGGAATCAGCATCGCGTTTAAGCAAATTGTACTCAATGGCGTTCTGGTTTAATTGGCTGGCATCCTCCTTCTGCTGTTCAAAAACCTGTCGCAGCATCTTCTCCCGTCCAACCGCGCCCACGTAATCGTTATGAATTCTGTTGATTGTCTTCTTCAGTTCGGCATCGATCGTATTGTCCAGCTGCTGCATGCGGTTCTTGAGTTCGACAACCTTGGGGTAGGCTGACCCAAGTTGTACGGTGGCCTGAGCAAGCTCGTTTTTCAGCTCAGACTGTTGCGCTCGCAACGATTGCAAAAATGCATTTTGGCTGACCATGGTGACTGCCTCAGGATCAACAGAAAGGGTCAATTGGTATGTGGCTTGCTTCTGGATCCGATCAGCCTCCGCCACAGTCAGTTCTTTGTTCAATTCATCAAGTTTTGAGGTGATGATATTCTGCTTTTCGTCAGCCCCCACAATGCCATGCTCTTTTTGATAACGTACGAGCTTTGCTTCGGAGACCTCCACCTTGACTTGCACGTCTGAGAGCTGTTTGGTCAGCCACTCAGCCGCCTGGCTCGTTGCGTCGAAACGAGTTTTGAGATTCTGCGCGATATACGAGTTAATCAGAGCGTTTACTGCGTCCGATGCGGCGCGCGGGTCGGGGCTGATATAGGCGATTTCGACTACGCGAGTATCAGGGATCACAACGACCTGGAGACCAGCCCTAAATCTGCGGGCCCGCTGAGCTTGTTGCTCTTTGGTAAGTTGAGGAGGACCTGTCAAAGACGCCTTGAAATCCATATCGGGAGCACTCGCCGTCGACCCTTTAAACTGTTCATCGGACTGGAGCTTTTGAACGGCCTGAACCGCAAGTGAATTGCTCTGTAAAATTCTGAGCTGAGTCGCTAATTCGACATTCAAGGAAACATCCTGGTCATCCGTCGCAGTGTTTTCTTTGAATCCGAGCGGGTTATGATTTTCCTTATTAATCGTGATTTGGCCCGCAGCTCGGTACATCGGCGCTGTGCGCAGCGAAACAATAACCGCGGCTGCAAACACGAACGTCAGCACGCCCAAGATCACCCATCGGCGCTTAAGCAGAACTCGCCAGTAATCCAACAAGAAGAATTGCTGATTGTCGGAAGAGAACTGATGGTCGGCGGTAGTTGAGGCCAAGTCCAGGATCTCGGATCCGGTCCGGCTCAATTCTGAAGTTCCATCGACGAGATTTCTTGAATTCATCTGAATGACCCTATGCTCAGTCTACGTTGCAAACTTATTTGCGATTGGTGGGTGTACCAAGTTGGCCAATTTCTTGTTTGTATTGGTAGCACCTATGATGCCTAGCAGGGGCACTTATAGTTGCTCCCGGGCCTGCATCGCGGGCTTAACCCCTAAATCGAGTGCGTGGCGGTCCAGGCAAATAAATGAGAAACGAATGCGACTCGAGAGTGCGACGCAGCGGCATCGAACGGAGTATGAGTCGGTCCGAGTAGTCCCCGTGGGTCAAGAGAGTCCACGGACGAGTCCCGGATTTGCCAAAAGACGGTCTTGCCGGGCAACAACATCTGACATATCCGAAAAGTGTCCTGAATTATCCCGCCTGGCGAGGTGTTGCCTTGCAGTAGACTGTCACAACGACTCCGTTAGTCATGATGCTCAGTTCGTAATCGCATTTCTCCATCAGATCAATTACCACGCGTGTGCCCGGAGGTTGCACTCCGTTCTCTGCCATGCGGACGGCCCTAACACCGCCGCGTCCCACTGTTAGGTGATGCACGTTAAAGGAAAGCACAGCATCTTGAAAATCCATTACCACGCGGTCCGGGTCGCTCAAGGTACTCAGTTTCGGGAGAGCCCCCTTGCCACGAGTACTGATTTCGATACATGGCTGCGTGTCCTCACACCCGACCGAGATATTCTCAATAGTAATGGGCCCTGTTGCAAAATCGGGCCCCGTCCCGATCGCCTCTTGTCTTTGGGGCACTGGCACGCTCGCGGCTGCTGCCAGTTCGGCATTGCTCGTTTGAGTCGCAGCGATCGAGACATTTGGGCGTGAGAGCACGTTACTTCTGGGAGTTGCCCAGAACAGTACGACGATCAGGAGAGCCAGAACTAAATACTTGGCGAACTTTAAGCGCAATGTAGAATTGTTTCGCACCCAGGAGGCGAAGCGATCTACGAATGGGTCTTGCTGGCTACTATCTGTCAGCTGCGAGTTCCATTCCGACCGACGCTTCGCGTTTACGGTGCCTGTCTCGTTCGAACGTGCATCATCACTTACTTCCTGCCGTGTGGACCCGGGCATTGCTGAGCCCTGGGACTTTGCACTTTCCGCACGATGGTTGTGGTTCCGCTGAACACGCGCCTCCGGCGGACTCGCCAACCACTGCCGAATAGGGTGCTCTCGCACGAGTGAGGCGTCAGGAAAGCAATTTTGCATCCACAGGCTGAAGTTTTCCTCTGGATTGGGGCAAAACAAAGGAGGCACATCTGGCTCGGTCTCCCGCATCCTTCGAGACGGGCCAGCAACTTGGTTCGGTTTGGTAGATTGCCGGTGCAAATCACCACTCCGTTCGCTTCAACGAGATTTAGAAACGGGTGCAAAAGCCCAACTGCTGGGCACTCTTAGAAAATAGAAGGCCAAGGGACGAACAAAGGTAAGTTAGATTGACAGATTGAACTGTCTGGCCGCACCGTTATGCTTCTTCTGAGTACCAGTGAACTCAGGCATCGTAACGTGGCCCTCCTGGGACATGCCCGTTCCTTTGAAAATTTGCCAAAACGTGTTTAGCAGAATTCGCCCGTCTAGGAACAGACTGCAATGATCCACATACCAGAGATCGAGGTCAAATTTCTCCTCCCAACTTAGAGTGTTTCTACCGCTAATTTGTGCCAAGCCAGTGATACCGGGTTTGACCTCGTGCCGTCGTTTCTGTTCAGGCGTGTACAAATCCAGGTATTTCAAGAACAGCGGCCGGGGGCCGACCAAACTCATCTCACCCTTCAAAACGTTCCACAACTGAGGAAGCTCGTCGAGGCTGAAGCGCCTTATTAGGCGGCCTATGGCGGTCAAGCGCAGGTTATCCGGGAGCAAATTTCCACAGCCATCATGGTCGTCACTCATCGTGCGAAACTTTACCAGAACAAAGGGGCGGCAATTGTACCCAAGTCGCGGTTGACGGAACAGTGGGGGGGAGCCCATTGTCATCCGGATAATAATCGCAACGAGGAGGAAAAGCGGGGCCAACAAGATCAGGGCAATAGTCGCGGCACTTACATCCAGGAGCCGCTTAGTACATCGATCCATCGCGCTTCTTTGCCGGTATGCCAAGTTGAAGTCCAGTCCTGCACATCAAAGCTAACAATGTTTAGCAAGCCACGCTTTATTCATCTGCAGATTCAATTGGATTTGGGCATAGAAGTTCTGCAAACGTTCGAGTACAAGCTCGTGATCGAAATTCTTGAGTATGTGGTGGCGTCCCTTTCTACCTAGGGCAATCCGTCGGGCTTCATTCTGGCCCAAATCCTCGATCGCAGCGATCAGGGCTTTGGAGTCTTTGATCGGCACGAGAATGCCAGTTTCGTTGCACTTGACAACTTCCCGGCAGCCACGAATGTCGGTCGCGATCACAGGCAACTCCATTGCGGCCGCTTCCATGCACGCTCGCGGTACGCCCTCTCGATGCGAGGGCAAAACAAAGATGTCCATGGCTGCATACCACCTGGCTACATCCTCACGCCAATTGAGAAAAAATACTGATCCTGTCCGGACCAGCGCCTGAATTTGGCTTTCAGGCACCGCGCCGTCTCGCTGGTCGTCCTCTTTGGGACCGATGATCACGAACTTCCAACTCTTGTGCTTTTCAATCAACTCTACGGCCGCAGCGAAAAGCTCCGCGAACCCCTTCTCATAGACGAGCCGTCCAACGCTACCGATCACGATATCTGTATCCGAGATTCCCATCTCCATACGCGTGAAATGTCGCGAACCATTCGAATGGCACGATGAAAACTTGGCTACATCAATTCCGTTGCCCAAGTACTTGATCTTCCTCGCCGAGCACAAACCAGTCCTTGTGGCGACCGCTAGATCTTCGCTGCTCTGTGACAGAAGAAAGTCACTGAACGCAGCAGTGATCTTCTCTGGCAACCAGAAGAGCCACCGCTTCCACGCCGGCATCCGATCATGGAAAAGGAGTCCATGAATCGTATGCACAACCACAGGTACTCTTGCGACTTTGGCCGCAATCGGGCCAAGCAGACCAGCCTTTGGAGTATGTGTATGTATTACGTCGAAACGATACTTCCGAAAGCAGCGCACTAGGGCGAAGAAGGACACGAAATCACGGAGCGGGCTAAGCTCCCTCGCCATCTCTACCACTTCGACCGGAATACCTTCTCTTCGTAAGTTTTCTATCCATGGACCAGACCCGCACACCGCAATGACTTCGTGTCCCTGCTGTTGAAGGGATTTGATCTGATCCATTAATAAGACACGCATCGCCATATCGGTGGTACTGACTTGCGCGATTCTTAGGCCTGGCATAAAAGGACCGACTTTGCCGCTTAAGCAACTGTTCTCATGGCGTGAAAGAATATTTGAGATCAAGGCCCACCTCCGCGTGGCAGGCTCTCTACTGAGACGGACTCACCTTCACGGGCGCCACTCCACGGCGAGGTAGATCGCGCTTGTCATCCACTTGACGCCATCGGATGCTGTCTTTCGCTTACAACTGGCACACTTGACCGTGCTTCCCATGCCAGCCTTTCCACCACAAGCGCTGCGGCGCCAGCAGCGTGAAGGCACCGCGGGCGGCAGCGGCTGCTAAAACTCCTCATTTGCACTGTAATGACTGCTCCGCTTGGGTGCCAATCTCGCGCGCCGGCACGCCAGCAACTTTCACACCCTCGGTCACATCCTCTAAAACCACAGCGCCTGCTCCAACATAAGCAAAGCGACCTATCCTACGGTTTGGTATGACAACGGCCCCGGTTCCAATATACGAATACTCGCCAACGTATACTCCCCCCGCGAGCGTGGCGTTGGGAAAAACGTGGCAGCTATAGTCCAAGTGATTATCGTGGTCCACAGACGCGCAAGTGTTGACGCACACGTTGTCCCCCAGAACCGATCCAGGGTTGATCACCGAACCAGCCAACACCACAACTCCTTCCCCTAAGACCGCGAATTGCGAAATGCAGGCGCTTGGATGAATCACACGAACAACTGCAAGCCCCGCCCCCTTTACCTGGCGAAATAGCCGTTCCCGATTGCGATTGTCGCCAACGGCCAGCGCGGCGCCATCAACGCGATATCTAACTGCCAGCGAGGACAACTGAGCACATGAACCAACAACCGGAACTCCGAGCACCTGCTGCCCAATTTTTTCCTCGTCATCGTCGATGACACCCACAATTTCAAAATCGCCAGCACTTGATAAAGCGTCGATGACTACTTTTCCGTGACCTCCAGCCCCTACTACAAACACACGCCCCTTAGAGATCTGATTTTCCATGGATTAAACGGATCGCCGAGCTCGCATCCGCTCCCTCTATGATTGCCTGCTAGCATTCCCACGGTACGCTATTCTTGCTGTGTTATGATCAAGTTTTGTCCGAGAACAATCTAATCCAACCAACTTATACGCCTCTGAGAAACAGCCGAATCTATAGTAATCCAGCCAACCTATCGAGTGGCCTCTTCCATTACCTTTTTGACCGCTCGACAAGTGTCCGACATATCTGCATCAGATAGTGTGGAATGCACTAAGAATAGTAGGCCGGTCTCGCCAAGTTGCTGAGCGATTGACAACGGCTGGGCAGGTTTCCACTCCGCGGGAAAGGCTTTTTCCAGGTACATTTCCCGGTATCCAGCAAAGCAAGGAACCCCCTCCGCATTGATCGCTTCCATAATGCGATCGCGGCTCCAGTCAGTTTTCAGATT
>Ga0137370_10000158_pt1 | contig 24582 bp, 23 predicted proteins | sample SagtaG_11_FD_104920 | JGI IMG/M metagenome (GOLD analysis project Ga0137370, IMG submission 104920) | Vadose zone soil microbial communities from Sagehorn Ranch, Mendocino, California, USA - Sage1_R_20_16 metaG | ecosystem: Environmental > Terrestrial > Soil > Vadose zone | place: USA... | reverse complement strand
ACGTCGCGGACTGTTGCGCTGTTTACATCGTCGATCCAAAAACGCCTGCCATCGGTCTGGTGCATTCTGGGCGCAAAGGTACTGAGCTCGGGGTCGTTACGAATGCGATCAGGCAAATGATTGATCGCTTCGGTGCCGATCCCGCGAACATGGTTGTGCAACTCAGCCAATGCATTCGCTCGCCGCATTACGAAATCGATTTCGCAGCGGAAATTGTCCGCCAATGCCGCGCGCTGGGTGTCAAAGAAATTCACGACTCGGATGTGTGCACCGCGTGCGATCTGGATCGCTACTACTCCTATCGCGCCGAAAAAGGGAAAACCGGCCGCATGCTCGCGCTGATCGCGCTGAATCCAACGATTGCCAGTTAGGCGAAAAATGTTCGCCTTTAATTACGAATGTTCGTCTAATTCTCGTTAGACCTATGTGGCAACGCTATGTGATCGTCTTAGGTGTCGCTGGCCTTTTCGCAGCTGGGATGTCCTCGCGCGCCCGCGCCGATGCTGAGTTCTACTCCCATTGCGACGGCAAGCAATACAAGTTCATCATCTCCGAGGCGCAGCAGGCGTCTTGTCCGAAGTGGGATCCCGGGACAGAGCCTAACCCGCCCTATCCTGCAGCAAAAGCACTGGAGCAGGCCCGCCAGTTTATTGCGACTGTTCCAACTAAGGGCGACACGTTTTGGACGTTCGAGGATTTGTCCCTCGTGGACGTCAGCGGCGGTTGGGCTTGGCGCGCGCGCTATCGTCTCACGCTCCGTGGAGGCAGCACCGGGGTCTGGCCGTCCATGGACTGCTGGATTCTGATGGACGGCACTAGAATCAACCCCAGGATTACCAGCGAGAGAGCGAAATGAGTTGGCGACGCGATAGGTCTAACCATGCGATGGAGCGAACGGCGGACCGCTCCGTGTTCACATTTGAGATGATTTCCACACGTTCACTCCGAGCGACGCGCGCTCTCGTCCGCCGTCGCTCATCTTGTTCTCGTTAAGCGACGCACTTTAAGATATCCGACGATGCGACCAGGCGGAATCTTTGAGACAGTTTTGTACGCCGAAGATCTGGCTGCTGCGGAACGGTTTTATCGCGATGCCTTGGGTTTGCAAGTCATCGGACGAGGAGATCTGGCTGTGGTTTTCCGTTGTGGCGATGGAGTTCTACTGATATTTGATCCACGCAAGAGTCGCGCTGCGGGTAGAGAAGTTCCTTCTCACGGAGCTGCAGGTGCCGGACACATCGCGTTCACCGCGAAACCGGAGGACCTCAGTGCGTGGCGGAAGCAATTACACGAAGCTGGAGTTTCCATCGAACAAGAAAAGGATTGGGAAGAAGGTGGCCGTTCCATCTACTTTCGCGATCCAGCCGGTAATGTTGTCGAACTGGCTCCTCCAACACTATGGTGTGGTGGTTGGGAGTTTGAGTGAAGTTGGGAAGCTTTTTGTTACGACATTGGGGACATTTATTGTGTGTTTATCAACCTCTCCGCCTTACAAACCGCTCCATCGTCTATCTCCTTTAAATTCGTTCTGATTGTTGGCACAACAGGAGCAGATGGGAACAAAGACGATCGCGGTGCTCGTTACGATTGCGTTCAGCGTGATCGGCGTGGTGGGTGATTACTTTTTGAAGGTCGCCAGCGCACGCGAACAGCCGCTGCGCAGGGGTTGGTTTTATCTTGGATTCGCTCTCTACGCCTCGACTGCGTTTGGCTGGGTCTTCGTGATGAGACAACTGAAGCTGGGCACGATCAGCGTCCTGTATTCGGTGTCTCTCGTGTTGCTCCTCACAGCAATCGGCGTGGTGGTGTTCCGGGAGTCACAAAACCATTTTGAGGTGATCGGGATTGTGTTGGCCGTGATCTCGCTCGTGCTATTGATGCGCTTTGCCTAAGCGCGTCAGAGCGACGTTTCCGCGTCGGCGCCGCGCTTGATCGGGCAAATGCTGCGCTTCTTCGCGTTCGCGATGAAGTCCAGGAATTCTTGCGCTGGTGCGCTGAACTTCATCGTCGCCGCTTTTTCGAGTGCTTGTGAAATGTTCAATCCGCTCAGGTAAATCAATTCAAACGCGCGTTTGATTTCTTCTCGATCGCTTACACTGAATCCAGCGCGACGAAGACCGATCACATTTAAGCCGAACACACAATTGCGCTCCGCTGCGATCACGAACGGTGGCAGGTCCTTTCCGAAAGCGGAGCTGCCTTGCACCATCACCAGCCGGCCAACGTGCATGTGCTGGTGAAAGGTCGATCCGCCGCCCAGAAATGCGCCGTCGTCCACGCGCACATAGCCGGCCAACAAACAATTGTTCGCGATGATCACGTTGTTTTCGATGACGCAATTGTGGCCAATGTGTGCGCCTGCCATTAGGAAATTCTTGTCGCCGATTTTGGTGGCGCTGCCTTCAGCGGTGCCGCGATGAATCGTGCAGTATTCGCGAATGATGTTGTCGTTTCCGATCTCCACCTTCGTTTTTCGCTCGTGCGAAAATGAAATATCCTGCGGCGGCGCGCCGATGATCACACCGTGACCTATGAAATTCCCGGTGCCGATTACGACCTCGCCTTCAATCACCACCTGTGATTGAACAATTGTTTTCTCACCGATCGTCGCTTGCGAGCCAATGATCGAGAACGGGCCGATCTCAACGCCGGCGCCGATTTGCGCGCGACCGTCGACGATTGCTGTCGGATGAACCGTCACGTCGCTCATGTTTGCCCGGGGCGGCGCGTGTCTTGCAAATCGAGCGCCATAGGCGCGTCAGGTTTATCGCGAGATGCAGCAGCAAAGTTTCTAGCTCCGTAGGAGCGGCACGCCGCTTGTCGAAAGGGAAACATGCCGCTCCTAAGGAGCTTCCGATTTTTGGGCTGACGGTTTAGAAACATGGTGCAACCTACGGTGCTCGAAACCGAAACGCATCCTCATAGCACGCCTGCCTCTTTGAAACTAAAATAACCCGGGCTTCCCTCGCCCGGCGCGCCGATGATGATGTGGTCGAGCAATTTGATTTGTAAAAGTTCAGCAGCTTCGGCCAGACGCCGCGTCAGGCTGTGGTCCGTCTGGCTCGGAGACGCGTCGCCGGATGGATGATTGTGGACCACAATCACTGCATGCGCCGAATACGTGAGCGCCGGTCGAAAAATTTCCCGCGGATGCGCGATGCTCTCGTTCAGACTGCCGAGCGAAATCGTCTCGACGCGCTTCAACCGGTAACGCGTGTCGAGCAGGACGACACGAAGCGACTCGGTCTGCAGCATCCGCATTTCGTCGCCGAGTAATTTATGGATCAATTCCGGCGAATCGAGTTTCTGGTGCGAAATTGGTTCCTGTGCGAAACGCTTTCCGAGATTGAAGGCTGCTACCAGTTCGAGGGCTTTGGCCTGTCCTATTCCCTTGATTTCACTGAGTTCCTTGACCGAGCAGCGGCTTAGCTCCGCAAAGGATTTGTGCCGGTCGAGTAACTCGCGCGCCACGTCGATCACGTTCATTCCGCGCCGACCTGTGCGCAGCAAGATCGCGATCAATTCCGCATTGCTCAGCGCATCCGGCCCATGCGCGAGCAGTTTTTCCCGCGGCCGCTCGTCCTGCGGCATTTCGCGGATCTTAAGCTGCGACATATCAAAATGGGAGCGGCCTTAGCCCCGCGATGCAAAGGCATTAGAAATCGGGACATCAAAGTCCCTTCCACATTTCATCAGACGCGAAGTTGATCGAACATTTCGCACAGCGCGTCGCCGAGGGAGAACAGTGCCTCGGCGAAGGGATTCGATGCGATTCCGTCCAGCGTGCACTGCGCTTCACGAATCAAATCGCTGCCAGCCGTGATTGACTCGTTTAGCGCCCCGTTAGTGGCGCTGTTCTTCAAGAGCTCAATCATTTCTTCAATTTTTTCCTCGAGCACAAGCTGGCAACAGTGTTCCCGCTCAAACTCCGAAGCGGAGCGAAGAAAGATCAAAACCGGCAGGGTAAACTTCCCTTTGCGCAAATCGGTGCCCAGCGTTTTGCCGGTCACGCTCTCGTTGCCGGCAAGATCGATGCAATCGTCGTAAATCTGATACGCCGTGCCGACTTGAACTCCGAAGTTTTTGAATGTTTCGATGACGTTCGGCTCAGCTTCGCTGATTACCGCAGCCAATTCTGCTGCGGCAGAAAACAACGAGCCGGTCTTCATTTCCACGATGCGCAGGTAATCCTGAACGGTAAGGTTCAAATCGAACCGACGCTGCGTCTGGATCATTTCGCCAGAACACACTGTCGCAGCTGTGCGCGCAATGGTGCGCCCGATATCCACGTTCTCAAAATTCGTCGATAACGTGAGTGCATGCGCGAAGAGACAGTCGCCCAGCAAAACACTGAGCGAATTTCCCCAGCGCGCGTTCGCGGTCGGCTGCGCACGACGCCGCACGGCTTCATCCATCACGTCGTCGTGCACGAGCGTGGCGATGTGGATGAGCTCCACAATCACAGCAAGATCGACGTGGTCGGAATGAATTCGACCGCTGGCGCCGGCAGCCAAAAGAGCCAGAAGCGGGCGAAGGCGTTTGCCACGACTGCCGATGGCATACACAACGTAACCTTCGAGAGCCGGATCGAAGGCTGCAGCTTGTTGCCCGATGCGTGTTTCTACTTCTTCCAAATGTGGCTGAACCAGTCGCGCAACTTGACCAAGTGAAGTGGCAGGCGAGGCAATCGCCGCGAGAGTACCCCGCTTCGGCTGTGAGCGCGCCGATAATTCCACGAGCGCAGAATAGCGGCGCGCTTAGAGTAGAGCAAGCTTCTAGCTTGCAAAGAATGTGAAAGCTCGCCGCGGCGAATCCGTCCTGTGGCGGACGGGACGCGAACGCTACCTCATTCGCAGCCAGCAATCGGCATTGTATTTTTGCTGAGCTAATTCTCGCGCTCGATCCAAGATTTCTTTACTGATCTCATGCTCACTGCAATTCACCGACAAGGCGTGTGCAAATCGTTCAGCCAAATCATTTTCGAGATCGACCCCTTGGATGCTGCCTTGCTGCAATAATCCGCGGCGCATTCGGCGTTGCGCCGCCCCGGCGATCTTTCGGCCATTCAGCATTACGTCTGCGCGTACCGGATTTGCGAAGCAACTGTAGCCGGCATCGCCGATGCCGGTCCGCGTGGGCGCAACCGCGCCGCTGTGTGATCTTGGGTCAACGCTCTCGGCTACAACCGCGTGTTTGCCGATTCCGTTCAAAGCATCGGCCAAGGCGCGATGAATTTTTTCGTAAATCGTCATCGATGATTCGACAAAAACCGGATCGTTCGCCGGAACTACGATTGCGTAGGTAAGATCGTCTCCGTGGAAAACAATTCCGCCTCCGGTCCAGCGTCGAACCAGATCGCGCTCATGTTCGTACATGGCCACCTCGTTAAAATTCCCAAAATAGCCAAATGAAAGAGCGGGGGAGTACCATTGATAAAAGCGAATCGATGGAACTGTCGCGTGTTCAAGCAACGCCTCATCAAGAGCCATGTTCATCGCCGCGGAATCAGGAGCGTGGCCGTGATAAATGTCTAGCGAAGCGAATAGCCTTCTTGTCATGTCGAGCGAAGTCGAGACATCTCTGGTTCCTTCAGAAACATCGAGAGATTCCTCGACTCCGCTTCGAATGACAGCCATTAGCTGAGTTCCTGTAGAATCTTCGCCACGGCTTCGCTCGGTTGCTGGTGCGCTGTGATGGGTCGACCTATGCCGATGTAATCCGCGCCGGCTTCGAGTGCCATGCGCGGAGTCATGAAGCGTTTTTGGTCGCCCGGCGCCGCCCATGTCGGACGGATTCCCTGAACGGCGATTTTGATTTTGTTCCCAAATTCTGCCCGCAGCTTTCTAATTTCATGCGGGCTGGCGACAACTCCGTCGATTCCTGCTTCGACGCCTAATTTCGCCAGACGCAGGACCTCATCCTCGACTGTGCCGGGGATTCCCACCTCGCGAAGCGTTTGTTCCGTTGCGCTTGTTAAAACAGTTACACCCAAGAGCAACATGTCATTCGCGCGAGCCGCAATGGCTGCCCGGATCATTTCGCCGCCGCCGCTCAGGTGAATGGTGAGCATGTGCACACCAAGACGACTCGCGGATTCCACTGCTCTCCCGACCGTGTTTGGGATATCGTGCAGCTTGATATCGAGCCACACTTTTGCGCCGGTCGCGAGCACCGCGCGCACAATTTCAGGGCCCTCCGCCGTATAAAGTTGCAGGCCGATTTTGAAAAAAGAAATCTGATCGCGCAGCTGCTTCACGAGCGCGAGCGCTTTTTCTTTTGTCGGTACGTCCAGCGCGACGATGATTTTCTCTTGTGTCATTCCGAGCGGAGTAGAACAACCCCATGGCGTTAGCTTTGGCTGGCAACACGGGATGTCTCGACTACGCTCGACATGACGTTATATGCAAGTCCTCGCGCCTGCGAAAATCAATTTATCACTGAAAATTCTGGGCCCGCGCAGCGACGAGTTTCATGAGATTGAAACGCTCATTGCGCCGATTTCGCTTCACGACGAAATCAAGATCGAGGGGCGCAGCAGCAAACACGGGATCGAATTTCGGTGCGATGATCCATCGGTCCCGCAGGGCGATGACAATCTCGCAGTGCGCGGGGCGAGAGCGTTTTTCAAAAAAACGAAAATCAAGAGTGGAGTCTTGATCGAACTCAAAAAAAAGATCCCACACGGTGCCGGTCTGGGTGGCGGAAGCAGTGACGCGGCTTCCACCCTGATGGCGCTCAACGAACTATTCGAGACGAAACTGCCGCGCGAAGCGCTGGCGAAAATGGCGAGGGATATCGGATCGGACGTTCCATTCTTCATTTTTCAATCTGCCGCAATTTGCAAAGGTCGCGGCGAACTGGTGAGCCCAACTAAATTGCGCAAACCATTGTTCATCCTGCTTTTGAAACCGCAATTCGGCGTGCCTACAGCATGGGCGTATACGCAATGGCGTCACTCGAGAGAGATTCCACGTGTCTCTTACTCAGCTCAGAAATTCGCCGGGCAGACTTTCCTTAACGACTTGGAGCGGCCTGTCTTCGAAAAATTTGGTTTTCTCGCACAACTGAAGATGTGGCTGCTCGAACAACCGGAAGTGGGAGCGGCGCTGATGTCGGGCTCCGGGTCAACTGTGTTCGCGGTGATGCGCGAAGGCGCGGATGCCGAGCTTCTGGCAACGCGCGCAAGAGCGGAGCTTGACCCGGAGCTTTGGACGTGCGCAGCGCGTACGCTGTAGGGGACGATGTTGTTGTGCCGAGGGAAGCTGTCAGCTTCCCAAACAAGTTCGCGATCGCGGAGTGTACGAATACGCGCGAAACTTATTCGCCCAGGCGTTTGCGGAATTGAGCGCGCGCGTACTCGCGATTCAGTTTCGAAATAAAGCTGGCACTGATCTCGGCGGGACAAACTGCTTCGCATTCGTAGGTATTTGTGCAATTGCCGAATCCTTCGGCATCCATCACGCTTACCATTTTCAGAACCCGACTTTCCCGTTCTGGGTGACCCTGCGGCAAAAATGCAAGGTGCGAGACTTTAGCGGAAGTGAATAGCATAGCTGACCCGTTTGGACACGCCGCCGCGCACGCGCCGCAACCGATGCATGCTGCCGCTTCCATTGCAATATCGGCGTCGTGCTTGGGAACCAGGATCGAGTTCGCCTCCGGAGCGGACCCGGCGCGAGCGGTGATGAATCCACCGGCTTGCACAATGCGGTCGAGCCCGCTTCGGTCGATCACGAGATCTTTGACGATCGGGAAAGCACCGACGCGGAACGGCTCGACTGTGATCGTTTCGCCGTCGTGAAATTTTCGCATGTAAAGCTCGCACACAGCGCCCGGATGATCGGGACCGTGAGCTTCGCCATTGACCGTGAGCGAGCACGTGCCGCAAATGCCTTCGCGGCAATCGGAGTCAAACGCGATCGGCTCCTCGCCGCGATCAAGCAACTGTTCGTTGAGGATGTCGAGCATTTCGAGAAACGACGTGTTCGGCGAGATATCGCGGACCTCGTAATCGACGAGTTTGCCGGGCGATTTCGCATTGGGTTGCCGCCAGATTCTCAACAAAAAGTTCATCGGAGAATCAAGTGTAGGGCAACCGCATCGGTTGCCATTCTTTGGATCGGCAGGCGAAGCGCCCGCCCTACAATTGCTTTTATCATTTGTAGCTTCTCTGCGCTAAATGCACGGTCTCGAAGTGTAGCGGCTCGCGATGCAGTTTTGGTCGTTGGCCGTCGCCCTGAAATTCCCACGCAAACACTGCTGCATGATTTTCATCGTCGCGCAGCGCCTCGCCATCGGGCGTTTGATGTTCCTGGCGAAAATGCGCGCCTGCGGATTCATCGCGCTCGAGTGCGTCCATGCACAGCAACTCAGCGAATTCCAGAAAATCAGCGACGCGTCCCGCGCGTTCCAGAGCTTGGTTATAGTCCTGCTCGCTTCCGAGCACGCGGACGCCGTGCCAGAAATCTTCTCGCAGTTTCGGAATCTTTTGGAGCGCCTCGCGTAATCCTTTCTCGTGGCGGGACATTCCACATTTGTCCCATAGAAGCAGGCCCAACTCTCGGTGGAACGAATCGAGCGAACGCGTGCCATTTACGTTCAGGAGTTTCTCGATCCTGGCGCGAACATCTTTCTCCGTGTCCCGGAACTCCGGAGCATCCTGCGACGGCCGTTTTCCCATTTGGCTAGCGAGATAATTAGGCAGCGTGTTGGGCAAAATGAAATAACCATCAGCCAAACCTTGCATAAGCGCGCTGGCTCCGAGCCGGTTCGCGCCGTGATCGGAAAAATTGGCTTCGCCGATCACAAACAAACCGGGCACATTGCTCATCAGATCGTAATCGACCCAAAGACCGCCCATTGTGTAATGGACAGCGGGGTAAATTCGCATGGGCACTTTGTATGCGTTTTCGCCAGTGATCTTTTCGTAGACTTCAAACAAATTTCCGTAGCGCTCGCAAATTGTGTTTTCGCCCAGGCGCTTGATCGCATCGGCAAAATCGAGGTAGACGCCGCGCCCGCCTGGGCCCACGCCGCGGCCTTCATCGCAGACTTCCTTCGCCGCGCGTGAAGCAATATCCCGCGGTGCGAGGTTACCGTAGCTCGGATATTTTCGTTCGAGATAATAATCGCGATCTCGTTCCCGGATTTCGCCAGGCGGCTTGTCGCGATCCTCCTTCCGTTTCGGTACCCAAACGCGCCCGTCATTTCGCAACGACTCGGACATCAGCGTGAGCTTGGACTGATGCTCCCCACTGACCGGAATGCACGTGGGATGAATTTGCGTAAAGGATGGATTGGCAAACAGTGCGCCCCTTTTGAAAGCACGATAAGTGGCTGTGACATTACAGCCGCGCGCATTGGTGGAGAGATAAAACACGTTTCCGTATCCGCCGGTGGCGAGCACGACGGCGTCCGCAGCGTGGCTATCGATTTTTCCTGTGCGCAAACTCCGCGTAATGATTCCCTTCGCCTGACCATCAACGATCACCAGATCCAGCATCTCGGTCTGTGGAAACATCCGGACGGTGCCTGTGGCGATTTGCCGGCATAACGCCTGATAACAACCCAGCAAGAGCTGCTGGCCCGTTTGTCCACGAGCGTAAAAGGTCCTTGAAACCTGCGCGCCGCCGAAGGAGCGATTGGCCAGCAAACCGCCGTATTCGCGAGCGAACGGCACACCCTGCGCAACGCATTGATCGATGATGTTGTTGCTGATTTCTGCGAGACGATAAACGTTCGCCTCGCGAGAACGAAAATCGCCCCCTTTTATCGTGTCATGGAACAACCGGTAAACGCTGTCGCCGTCGTTCTGATAATTTTTGGCCGCATTGATCCCACCCTGGGCTGCAATTGAGTGTGCGCGCCGCGCCGAATCCTGGAAACAAAAGCATCGTACACGGTAACCGAGTTCGCCGAGGGTCGCCGCAGCCGATCCACCGGCCAGACCGCTGCCCACCACGATGACCTCAAATTTTCGCCGGTTATTTGGACTCACCAGGCGCGAGTGATCACGATGATTGCGCCATTTTTGGGCGAGCGGCCCTGATGGAATTTTTGGATCCAGCGTCCCAATCATAGGTGTTGCGTTGGCTTGATGATTCCAAGCAGGATGGCGACCGGGATGGAGGTATAACCGGCAAAGAGCAGCCATGCGAAGATTCGGCCGCCGAGCGCAAGACGTGGCGTCAGTTTCTTGTCGTTCAATCCCAGTGATTGAAAAAAGCTCGACGATCCGTGGCTTAAATGGAGCGCGAGCAGAAACAGACCGAGCACGTAAAAGCCGGATACAAAATAATTTTGGAAGCCGAAAACCATCATCGAATACACGTCATAGTGTCCGAGCGGATCGTGCTTGAGCAATGCAAACCGAGGATCAGTTACTCGCACCGTGAAGTGGGCAATATGATAAATGATAAACGCTAACACGATGAGACCGCTCAATAGCATGTGACGTGATGCGAACGTTGCTTTGACGTAGCGCCTGTCGATGTAGGCCTCCGGTCGGGCACGGCGGTTCTCAATGGCCAATTGGATCGTCACCCAAATGTGAATAATGACCGCGGCAAGGAGGAACAAGCGAACTAGCCATAACAGCGGACCGAGATCTCGGAGGTGCTGCGAGTAACCATTAATCCAATCTGGTCCGATAAAAATCTGCAGGTTGCCGAGCAGATGCCCGATCACGAAAAGAATCAAAATGATGCCGGTGATCGCGACGATCATTTTTTTTCCAACGGACGAGCGATAAAAAGCCGCTAAAACATTCACAATAGCAATTGCGTCGCTTGAGCCGCGCGCGTTTCAGATTATGGCGGCGATTCGGAGCGTCAAGCGTAGCCGCTGATGGGAATATCTGTATCGGTGACTTACTTACTTTTCCTTGGCAACCGCGAAATAACGCGTCGCAGTGAACGCTATCGCTAAACAAGTGACGGCTGACGAGACTGCCAGCGGCTAAAACCTTTCACTTCGCTCCCGTTAGGCATATACTTGCCGCGTTGATGCCAAACAACGAAGACTCCTCGATCATAGCCAGGGAAATCCTTGGTTTGCAGAGGGATTATTCGACTGCCCGCCGGGAAGCGCTTGATACCTCTCAGCGTTCCCAGCGGTCGGGTCTTTGGCCCCGTTTTCTAGGCCATGAATGGTCGTCTGCGGTGCTTTGCCTTTTCCTTGATGTAGTGATCTGGCTTGGAGTCTACCGAATCGCAGGATGGTTCAGGTACGATGCGTTTTACGCCACGCCATTCCAGTTTTTCATCATTAATTTCATTCAACTCGGCGTCATATTGACGGCGCTCTATTTCATCGGTGGATACGATCGCACTGTGGAGAAGCTGACCCTTAGTTATGCGGCCGAACACGTTCTCGCAGTCATCGCCGCGGCTGTCGTCAGCGCGATGCTGATTTATTCTGCGGCGACCTTTGATCAGACTATGAAGCCAAGCCGTGGTGTGCTCCTTTTTAGTTTCGCGATCTTCCTGCCCGCATCACTGATTTACCGCCGCTTGATTCGACAATATGTGGTCGCCAGCAGCGCCGGTCGGTCTTTTCTCGTGATCGGCGGCGGCAGGTCAGCAGCGCGATTTTACGAGGCGTACAGGAACTCATCAAACGGGCAGCCGCTGGAATTTGTGAGTCTGAATGAGGACCACGTGGGCAAACCAATTGCGGGCGAAGGGTCGCCTATTGTGCAGGGAAATCTCGGTCAGAAGCTAAGTAGCATCGGCAATGGTTATAGCGGCATCATTCTCGCTGAACGACCCAACGCGCTCAGCACACATTTGCTGGAGCGACTGGTACATGCGCAATTTCAGGAAACCCGGGTTTATACGCTGGAGTCGTTTTACGAAACTCAGTGGCGGTATGTGCCGCTGGGTATTGTCGATCCATTTTGGCCGCTCCAGACTGGTTTCCAACTGGCTCGGATTTCTCCTTACCATTATCTTAAACGACTGTTCGATGTCGTTACCTCGGCAACAGCTCTAATCGTGTGTCTTCCGCTCTTCATTCTTGTCCCTCTATTCATTTGGAGGGAGGACGGCAGGCCGGTCTTTTTCCGACAGGAACGAGTCGGCCGCGACGGGAAACGTTTCATTCTTTTCAAATTCCGCACGATGCGCCAGCGATTAGATCATGCGGACGAAGACATTTACACGCGCGAAGGCGATCGTCGTATTACGTCTGTGGGGTATTGGCTGCGAAAGCTTCGACTCGATGAGCTGCCGCAACTTTGGAACGCTCTCAAGGGAGATATCAGCTTGATTGGTCCACGCCCGGAGTGGAGCAAGTGCGCCGAGCGCTATGAGCAAACGATTCCATTTTATCATTTTCGGCATCTGGTGAAGCCGGGCATCACCGGGTGGGCGCAAGTGAATTACCCGTACGGCGAGAGTGATGAGGACGCCGTGGAGAAGCTAAAATACGATCTCTACTACATCCGGCATTATTCCCTAAAGCTGGACGCGATGATTGTGTTGAAAACGTTCTACACGATGCTGTTTGGCAAAGGACGTTGAGCTGAGCTCAACGGTTGTTGGTTATTCGTGATGAGTTGTTGCTCGCTTGGGCGGGCCGGTTTTGATACTCTGGCGCATTGAAGGAAACAAATTCCGCGCCAACTGACCTCTGACTTCTGATCCGTGATCTCTCGTATCTTTCGCGTCGCATGTCGCTGGATTTTTTTTGCCGCTCTCATCTATGCGCCTTGGGCATATGGCGCCACAACTTCCGCGAGCATTCAAGTAACCGACTGGATCTTGCTGGCTGCGCTGGTTCTTTGGATCGTTGAATTACTCCTTAGTGGCCGGAGACCGCGCTTCCAAAAGTTTATGGTATTTTTGACAGGCGCTTTGATCTGCCTCGGCGGATGGATGGTCTTCAACGCCAAATCGATCTACGACTCGGATTTTTTCGTTTTCGTGCCGCTGCGCAACTTCGCGCCGCCTTTGAGCGGCTCCGTTGATTACGCCATAAGCGGTGCGTGGATGATTCGAGGCGCGTTGCTGCTCGGGGTGATGTGGTTTGTTGCCGATCTTTCGCAGAGTGACCGATGGTTGCTGCGGTTGTGGTACGTGATTGGTCTTGCCGGCGGGTCAATAGCTTTCCTCGGTTTACTTCAGAAAGCCACCGGAGCGCAGATGATTTTCTGGCAACCGCCCCCTCCGCGGCTGGATCTGCGAATCAGCACTTTTTTTGCGACATATTATTACCACGGCAACGCTGGCGCATTCTTGAACCTGGTGTGGCCGTTGAGTGCGGGTCTTGTTATCCGGGCGTTTAGCAGCCGTCGCCGTTCTGGCATGCGCGCAATTTGGACCATCATGCTTATTGTCACGATTTCCGGAGTGCTCGCGAATACTTCGCGTACGGCTCAAGTAGTCGCGCTTCTCCTGGTGCTCATGATCTGTGCGCAGTTCGGACCGGCAATTCTTCGAACCTTATCGGGCGGAAGGAAGAGTGTCGCGATAGCGGGCGTTCTCGCGATTGTTTTGGCAATGGTAGCCCTGGCGCAATCAGCTCATTTGGAGCAACCGCTCAAGCGCTGGCAATCTGAGGGCCAACGAATTGCATCCGATGCCCGCTGGCGAGCGTTTCGTGTAGCAATGGGCGCACTGCCGGACGCGGGGTTTTTCGGGTTTGGCCCAGGAACCTTTCGCAGCGTATTTCCAACCTACAATATTGGATCGGCTAACGAAGCTGCGGGCAGGTGGCGATTTTTGCATGAGGACTATCTTCAGACCCTGTTGGAATGGGGATGGTTAGGAGGCAGCCTGTGGGGTTTACTCTTCTTCGGTGGAATCACAGTCGGGATTCTTAGTTATAACAAGCGGGCCAGGCGAGAGTGGAGGCCGCGGAGACGCGTGCTGCAGCCTTTGGTTATCATAGCAGTTGTAGGAGTGGCACTGCACGCGCTGGTCGATTTCCCGTTCCAGATCGAATCGATCCAGCTGTATGTCGCAACGTACCTGGGTATTTGCTGGGGAAGCGCGCTGTGGCGCGACGGCAGGTCAGCGGCAGACAGCCAGAGTTCGTTCGCTAGGAGTGAAAGATCGAACGCCTAAACAAAATGATTTTTCGCTAGTAACGAACCATTATGCCGGAGGAGCGAATCCTCGGCTATGCTCCGTTACCTTCGTGGTCGCGTTTGGACCGGTCGCCGTAGCTGTGATGATAGCTGCGAGAATAGGCTCCTTCCTCTTTACCATAGCCATGCGAAGCGTAGTAGTAGTAATAACCAACTCCACGGGCCCGACGCAGTCGATTCATGACCAGACCGGCGGGACGGATACCTGATTTTGCCAGCAGCCAAAACGCGCGGCGTACCGCAGTCCGCGGCGTCTTTCCTGCTCGTATCACGATGCACAACGTCTGGACGTGTGGAGTCATAATCAGCGTGTCACTGACTGCAAGGATCGGAGCGCTATCAATTACCACACGGTCGAAAAGCTTTCCAGCCTCAGTGACCAATTGACCAAAGGATGGGCCTGCAAGGATCTCAGCCGGATTTGGGGCGCGTCGTCCCCCTGCCAGCACGAACAGCTGACCTCCCGTCGCGCTAAGAATGTCGCCTGTTAATGCAATGTTCTCATCCACGAACTGGAATTCTCCAGTGGGAATCTCGCGTGCTGCGGAGGCTATTTCGGCCTTGCCGACCAGGCAATCCGTGACTCCCGGCGCGATATCTTCCTCGGAATTGTTTTCTCTATTGACCTCCGGAAATCCGAAAATCTTGTGCAGAGTTGGCCGGCGCAGGTCGCCATCGATGAGAAGCACGCGATACCCTTGTTGAGCAAGTGCGAGCGAATAATTGGCGCTCGTAAAGCTTTTCCCTTCGTTCGGTACGGCACTGGTGAAAAGTGAGACCTTGCGTTCAGCTTCAGGGCCCAAAAGTGAAAGCGCAGCGCGCAAATTGCGGAATGCTTCGGCTGCCGGGCTTTCAGGAGTTTCGACTACAACGCGGTAGTTGGAACTTCTGAAGGCCCTGGTTCGGCGTTTTATTCGACTCACAGTGCCTTCGTCCGTAGTGTCGGGGATAGCTGCGAAAACGGGTAATCCAAGTGTCGTTTCTGCCTGATCCACGGTTTTAATCGACCGATCAAGCGCATCGAGCCCAAAAGCGAGTGCCAGTCCGACAGCGAGTCCCCCAAGAAGTCCCAAGGCGATGGTTTTGCTTGGACGCGGGTAAACAGCCATCCCCGGAAGAGGCGAATGCTCGACCACGCTTACGGCATTGGTCTTCACATCTTTTGCAAGATTTGTGTCTTTTATTTGACGAATGACATTCTCGTAGAGGGCACGATCGGTTTCGGCTTGCCGCGCCAGCTCCTGATAACCGATAGCTGTGCGGTTTAGATTGACCGCAACTCCCTTCTGGTCTTGCAGTGCCTGCTGCAAACTCGTCTCTGTGGCTTTGATTTGTTCAAGCGTGTTACGCATCAGCGCAGGCTGCGCCAGCACGGCTTGACGAAGCTTCTCTTTTGCTTCGGCTAGCGCGGCTTTCGCCGCGAGCATTTTTGGATGCTTGTCCTTGTATCGCAAGGCGTAGGTAGCGATCCCGGCTTCCAGCTGGATAATGCTGCGGCGCGCGTCGGTCACCATGGCGGCCGAAGCGATGCTCGGGGTGGTGAGCAAGATGTCGATGTTATTGTCGGCTTGTTGCACCTGCGCCAGCTCACCTTCCAACCGCAGCTGATCGGTTTTCGCTGCAGTAAGTTTGCTATTTAGACTTTCCAAATTTTCCTCGACTAATCCACCGTGAGAGCCGCCAGCGCCAGCGCCGGCTCCCTGCTGTGAGCCGGTTGCGGCGGTGCCGCCACCTAGCTGCAGGGCATCTGGATTCTTCGCCTTGTATTCGGCAACGGCCGCTTCGCTTCGTTGCAGATTGCGCTTAAGTCGTTCTTCCTCTTCCAGCAAATAACGCAAAGATTCTTCACTGACCGAAGCGCGATTCTCAATTGACGCCCGGATATACTCGCGGCCAATTGCTTCAGCCAGGCGTTGTGCCATGGCTGGGTCCCGGTTAGTTACGTACAAATCGATTAGGCGCGTGCCGCGACGGACCACCGGCTTTACCATTTCTGCCACTTGTCGACCTAATGCCTCTTCAAGTGGTGTAAATGGGACGCCACTTACGCTCTTCCCGGCCGGCGACGCATCGGCCGATTGCGCTGGCTTCGAACTCTTGTCTCTCACAACACTTTGACCACCGAAAAGCGCGCGTCCACCGTCTAGTGCCAAACCTTCGGAGCGAACGACCCGGGAAAGAAGTGTTACGTTGGTCAGATTTTGTTCGATCGTCCGCAGCGCTTCTTGGCTGCCCAGAAACGCAGCGCGCAACTGAGTTGTGGAATCTCCCGTATAGATTGGAGTTGGCTCCGAAACTTGTACTTCCAAGACTGTGTGGGCTTGGTAAAGCTTCGGGGTCCTCCCGAGGGATCCCAGCGCTAAAAAAAAGCCTGCCAAAACGCAAATTGCGACGATCCAAGCACGTTCGGTAAAGGCATGCCAGTAGCGGCGAAAATCGCGGTTCTCTACTGCGTTGGCGTAATATCCGGTAGGACGCAGCGCTGGTTTCTCGGAATTTGTGGGAATATTGGTTCCCGTTAGAGATTGGCCAGGGTCAGTCACGGCAAAATACCGACTCGAAGCATACACTAAGAACCGCTCTCGCAAAGGCGAACGCGCAACAATTCTTTCGGCTAGAAAATGCTTTCACCGACGGTGATTGCATCACCTGGCTGGACAAGAAAGCTTCCGCCCGCCGCTTTGGTGAAGCGCTTCGCATTCACCTTGAATACCTGATCGCCACTTTCGTTATGCCGGCGCACCGTAATTCTTTCCGGCGCAGCGGTACGCGTGTATCCGCCCGCCATTGCGATTGCCTCCAACAGGTCAATCCCGCCCGGGCTGCCATCGGGCATCTCGTAAGTGCCGGGACGACTTACCTCACCCAATACCAAAAAGCGTCCTCTCGCATAGCTGACGAGGCTGACGTTGACCCTTGGGTTCACCAGATAATCGCGGCCATACAACTCTGTCAGCTTTGACGTCGCCTGCGTAAGAGTCAGTCCGGCCAAATGGATCGAGCCCAGCAACGGCACGCTCAGGTTGCCTTCGGGATTCAGCCGGCCGCTCGTGCGCAGGTCCTCCTCGCCATAAACCTCCACCGCCACCTGATCGTTGTGCCTTAAAGTGTAACCGGCCGGTGCACTGACTCCGATGGTTGATGGGGGCGCTGCTGCGGCCGCTGATGATTTGGAGATACCGCCAGGTTGGGACGCCGCAGTGCCCGGATTGGTTTGTCCCAGAAGAAATCCTGGGAGCAGCAACAAAGCGAGCGCAATCGCCAACCAACGTCCCCGCATTCGAACTCGCAAATAATCTAAATCGTGCCTAAAACCTGACCGTCGCCCTAACGCCCACCTGATTATCATAAAAACTGAAGAAATCGTCTGAACTGCTGTCTTGGCGGTGCAAGTAATAGGCGCCGGCACTCAGCCACCGGGTAATCAGCACATCAACGGACGGTTCGATGAACCAATAATCGTCGTTACGATCTGCACTAACGTCCCGGTCTGTCGAAATATAATTATCGTTTTCATAGCCGACCGTTAAACCCAGGTAAACGCGATGGAACATACGCTGCTGAAACCGGCCTATAACGTAGGTGCCCCCAAAATCTTGGTTGGCTAAATATCCTGAATTGTAAATCCGCCGTCCGGCCGCGAGCGTGAAAATTGTGTTAGCGAACGGAGTGTACGTCGCGCCGACTTCAAAGACTGGCGTGATATAAGTATCCCTGTTGCCGTCGAACTGGCGGAACTCAACGCCTGCTGAAGCGTAAATATTCAATTTGGCTGTCGCGTTGTAATTGAGGCGCAGGTTCACCTGCTCGAAAGTCTGGTTGGTGCTCGGGTCGTCTACCCAATTGTACCCGAAGGTGCCGCCGATTCCGACTGACACTTTCGGTAAGCATCTGTAATAAATGTAAAGACTACCCGCCACCGTCGCGTCACTGATCCCGTCGGGGTAGTCGAAAATCGGGACATTAAGCTCGGCCTGCAGGAACGTTTTGGCTGTGAGGTCGTAGGTTGCTATCAACCTTGTGTTGGCAATGTTCAGCCGGTTTAGCCCGCTGCCATCGAGATTTGCGTACAACCCCGTCGTATCGATGAAGCTGTTCAGGTTGGCCCCGTCGAGTATCGCTATGTCCTGAATGGCAGTTAGCGTCAAACGGCTCCAGTGGTACCCGGCCTCGAGGTGGATGAGATGGTTAACGCCATCTTCGTCTGAGTGATCGTTGTACAGAATGATACTCGGCATATAATCCAGCCGGAAATAAGCCTGGTTATGACCCTGCATGTCGCCCCATCCGAGGGTAATCCACGGCTCAATTGCCCAATAAAAATCGGACACTCGGTTTGTGTGACTGAGGAAAATGTTATCATCCCACACTCCTCGCACCGTCAGCCCAAACGCATAGTGGAAGCGACGGGGTTCGCCTGAATAAAGTGTTTCGCCACCTGGAAATACGTTCGAGGTACTCACTACGCCGCCGTAAGGCCCTGCCGGGACCGGAGCCGGAACAACCGTTGTGTACGCTCCAGTGTAGTTCATTGAAGACGACAACGGCTTCGGTGAAGACGGAAATGCCTCCTCGGAAGACGGAAGCGTCGCCTCTGAAGAAGGCAAAGACTCTGGCGCTATCGAGGTCATCGATCGAGGTAAAGCGGACGGCGGCTCTGCTGACGTGGAGGGCAACAATTCCGTTGGAGCGGGCGGCGGCTCCGCTAGCGAGGGTAGGATGTCAGGCTCAATTGATTCCTGTGCCTGCGCAGCAAGAAGAGTCGCAAAGAAAATTCCCGCCACCAAGCTAAGGATTGGTGATCGTGCGGCCGGGCAGGCGATCCCGTGAGCGGTACGATGTGGAACTGCAGCGGAACGGTACATGGTTAAGGCGAAACCGGTGCGCATGGCGGCGAGACTAGAGTGCCGCTACAAACCCGTCAATTAAAAAATCGCATAAATTCACCCGAGCAAGACACACGATTTCCGCGGCATCACTTCGGTATCTCGCTGAGTGACCGCTCTTCGTCGCAAACTTGCGTTGCGGTTGTTCGCGTAAGACGTTTAGCAATTGGCGAATCTTTCAACTTTCCAACCGCATGCAGGAGCAGGAAAAGGCGTTAACGATTAACGAGATTTATCACTCGATTCAGGGCGAGAGCACCTGGGCTGGGCGGCCGTGCGTCTTTGTGCGGCTGACCTTTTGCGATCTCCGGTGCAACTACTGCGACACGGACTACGCATTTTACGAAGGAAAAAAGCAAAATCTGAAAGAGATTGTGGAAACAGTGGCAGCATTTCGCTGTCCTCTCGTCGAGATCACCGGCGGCGAACCGTTGTTGCAGAAGAATGTGCTGCCATTGATGTCAATGTTGTGTGATTCCGGCTACATAGTCCTGCTGGAGACCAGTGGCGCGCACGATATCTCGAAAATCGATCCGCGCGTCCATCGGATCATGGACTTAAAGACGCCCGGCAGCGGCGAAGCGGACAAAAATCTCTGGTCGAACATTGACCATCTCACCGTGCGCGACGAAGCGAAATTTGTAATGGGCTCCCGCGAGGATTACGAATGGTCGCGCGACAAAGTGCAACGTTACGATCTGCCGTCCCGCTGCAGCGCCGTGCTTTTTTCGCCAATTTTCGGAAGGATCGACCCTCGGCAGATCGTCGAATGGATTTTGGCGGACAAGCTGAACGTTCGTTTTCAACTTCAGATGCACAAATTCATCTGGAGTCCGACGCAACGTGGAGTCTAATCGATGCGAGCTCGTTTGACCAAGGATTTCACTTTCGAAGCAGCGCAGACTTTGCCCAATGTGCCGGAGAGCCACAAATGCCACGGGTTACACGGGCACAGTTTCAAGGTTGAAGTTTCAATCGAAGGCGACGTCGATCCAAACACCGGTTGGGTTTACGACCACGCGGAGATCAGCGACGCGATGGAACCGTTGCTGAAAATGCTCGACCACAAGTATCTCAACGGCATCGAAGGACTGGAGAACCCAACGATTGAAAAAATGGCAGAATGGTTCTGGAAAAAATTGGAATCACAATGTCCAGGTCTTTGCGAGATCGTCGTGCACGAAACACCGACCGCGCGCTGCGTTTATCGTGGCGAGTAACAGGAACGAGCGCTTGGGCAGCTACAACTCGATGGCGTAGCGCTTCATCTTGTTGTAGAGGGTGGGGCGCTGAATACCGAGAAGTTCTGCTGCTTTTTTCTTGTTGCCACGGCACTCTGCGAGCGCCTGGAGAATCGCAGTTCGTTCGAGATCGTCGAGACTTTGAACGCCACTGCGAGGTAATGCGTTGAGCTCGGCTTGTTGCAACGCCGCAGGCAACTGTATTTCTGCTGGGAGCTCTTTCACCCCGATCATGCCTTCTCGGGCAAGCACGACTGCGTATTCAATCGCGTTTTGCAATTCACGGACATTTCCCGGCCAGGAGTACTCGAGTAACTTCTGAAACGCGTCCGGCGAAACGTCTGGCTCCGGTTTGCCGAGTTGCTGAGAAAATTGTCTCACGAATTGTGCAATTAGGGGAGGAATGTCCTCTTTGCGTTTCCGAAGCGGGGGCACTTCAATTTGAAAAGTGTTTAGCCGATAGTACAAATCGGAGCGCAGCCGGTTCTCCGCTAGCGCCTGGGCGATCGGCCGATTGGTCGAAGCGATCGCCCGGAAGTCTGCTTTCATTGTTTGCGTGCTGCCAAGCGGCCGGTACTCGCGCTCCTGAAGCACGCGCAGGAAGCGCGTCTGCAAATCCGCAGGCATATCCGAGATCTCGTCGAGGAACAGTGTGCCGCCGTTTGCCGCCCCGATCATTCCCGGAAAATCCTGCATCGCGCCCGTGAACGCTCCTTTCACATAACCGAAAAGTTCGCCTTCAATCATTGTTTGAGGGAACGCCGCGCAATTGAGCTTCACCAATGGTTGCCCCGCGCGCCGGCTCGTCGCGCAAATCGTGTTGGCGATTACTTCCTTGCCGACCCCGCTTTCGCCTACGATGAGGACGTTGGCATCCGACGGAGCCATCGCTTCGATCAGTTCTTCGATCTCCTGCATCGGTTTGCTCTTAAAAATTGGCGTCGGCCGCGCCTCCGCGATCTCCAGGCGTTTTTCGAGTTGCTCTGTTTTTACGCGGAGTTCTTTCGTTTCTCGCAAGAGGAATTGTTTTTCCAATGCCTTTTCCACCAGGCTAAGCAATTCCTCGGGGGCATACGGCTTACTAATGAAATGGTAAGCGCCGCGTTTGATCGACTCGATCGCATTATGCAATGAGTCGTGCGCGGTCAGGATGATCACCTGCACCTCCGGTGAATCGATTTTGATCCGGTCGAGCGTCTCTAATCCGTCGGCGTCGGGAAGTCGAAGATCGAGCAAAACGAGTGTTGGCGATTTTGATTTCAGCAACTTGAGTCCTTGGCCGGCAGTGGGCGCAGTCTCCACCTGGTAACCGTACCGCTTGAGCAGCGCCTCCAGCGTCATCAATACCGGTCTCTCATCGTCGATGATCAGGACGCGATGATTTTCCGTTTTCATTGATTTGCGCCGGTAATATTACGCATTACCGACAGCTTCCAGTTGCTTAAACGACAAGAAACGGCTGACGTTTCAAGCTGGTTTCGAAGACTTGCCTGCCAGAGGAAGCGTAAGCGTCGTAATGAGCGCCGAAATGTTCGGATCATATTGAGCGTGCAGTTTGCCACCGTGCGCTTCTACGATAGCGCGCGCGCGATTTAGACCAAGACCATAATGACGCTGGGTGGTTTTCCGAAGCGGTTCGCGTCCCCAATTTTGCGTAGGCGAATCAAAGCGAGACTTTGGCTCGTGAAACGTGAACAGGAACCGGGCATCAGCGATTTTCGCTGCTGCGATAATCGGGCCTTTGCCACGATCATGGAGAAAGGCATTCGTGATGAGCTCGCTAAATACTTCCTGCAAAAGCTGTGGATCAATATTCAGCATCGCGTCTCCGAGCTGAATATCCCACGTGATTTCGGCGCTTTCCTTGGGCAAATCGTGCTCGATGTGGCTGCGTAAATCCTCGATAAAATCGCTGGCCCGATAAGGAATCGGGTTGGGTGCAATCTCACCGACTGCCCTGGAAAGGTGTTGTAACGTCGACGCCAAATTTGAGACCATTTGCCGCAGACGCTTGATTTCGCCTTTAAGTTCTTCGGTTTTCTCCAGCTCACTGATGTAAGTGGATTGCAGTTCGATCGCGTTTAAATCATTGCGGAGATCGTGACTAAGTTGCCGGATGAAATGGCTCGTGTCGGCCCACGGGATGCACTCTTGTCCACTTTGCGAAGCCTCGTTTGGCATAAACAATCACACTACCGCTCTTCTTCGAACGAGAATCGGTCATCCGCAGGTTCCTCCGCCGGCTCGAGCTTGATCTGTGGATTGTTGGTGGCCAAATGTCGCAGCACGTGAAACACGTCTTCAGGATCAGCGTCAATGGCGCGCGCAATTTCTTCGGCGGCTTGTCCGCGCCCGGGTAACAGTTTCTCGCTTACCTGTTTTTGAAGCTGCAAAAGCTTCGTCGCCGCTTTTTTGCCAGCCTCGACGCCAGGTTGATCGTAGGCGTTGATGTTGACCAGCGATCCATAAAAGCCCACCGCGCGCTCGTACAGCGCGATCAACATACCGAGGTTAAATGCGTTCACCTCGGGAATGCTAATTGTGATTGATTCACGCCCGCTTTCGTACAGCGCGCTTCGCGTCCCGCGCAAAAAACCCTCGAGGTAATCCCCGCTCGTGATGCCGTCCTCGACGCCGAACCGCTCGGCGCGCCGATCTTTACGCACTTCGATGAATGTGATGAAAAAATTCAAAACACCGTCGCGCAGTTGTTGCACATAGGCGTGCTGGTCGGTTGAGCCTTTGTTGCCGTAAACAGCAATGCCCTGATGCGCAATGTTGCCGTCGAGATCCTTTTCCTTGCCCAGCGATTCCATGACGAGTTGCTGCAGATATTTGGCAAACAACGCCAGCCGGTCCTTATATGGGAGGATCACCATATCTTTCGCCCCCTTGCCGCCTGTGGCGTAATACCACATCAGCGCCAAAAGCATTGCCGCATTTTGGGTCGCATCAGGCGCGCGGGTCCGCTTATCCATGGCCGCCGCGCCAGCGAGAAAATTATCTATGTCGAAACCTTCCAGTGCCATTGGTAGAAGTCCCACCGCGCTCATGACTGAAGTACGCCCGCCGATCCAATCAAACATCGGGAACCGAGCCAGCCAGCCATTGTCGTGTGCCTGTCTGTCCAAGTCGCTGCCGACTCCCGTTACTGCAACGGCGTGCCGGGGAAATTGAAGGCCTTTCGCCGCGAACTTCGCTTCCGTCTCCAGCATTCCATTTCGCGTCTCTTTGGTTCCGCCGGATTTCGAGACAACGACGACGAGCATTTGCGGAAGCAGATCATCGATTTTCTCGAAAACGCGATCGAATCCATCCGGGTCGGTGTTATCGAAAAAATGAATGTCCATGCGATCACGTGCCGACCCGAGCGCGTCGGCGACCAGTTGCGGCCCCAGCGCTGAGCCGCCGATGCCTATGTGCAGCACGTGTTCAAACCGTTTTCCATTTTCAGCTGTGATCTTTCCGGCGTGAACGTCTTCGGCGAATCTTTTTATGCGTTGGAGCGTGTCTTCGATTTCTTTCCGAATCTCAGCAGTTGGCCCAAGCGCCGGATACCGGAGCCAATAATGGCCAACCATCCGTTTTTCTGTGGGGTTTGCGATCGCTCCCGCTTCCAATTCCAGCATCGCCCCAAACGCCTTGTCGATCTTCGGCTGCATTTTCTCGAAGAAATCGTCCGGGAATTTCATCCGGCTGATATCGAGCGAAAAACCAAGATCACGGTAATCCAAAAAATATGATTGGAAGCGCTGCCACTGCGAGGAAGAAGCCATGGTAGTTAGAATGTGAGCATTGCCAGTGTCTGGGCAAACGCGTGCAGCCGAAAGTCGCCTGCACTACTTGGCAGGCTTTGCAACCTGCCGTGGTTTGAGTGGCAACTCTTCTTCCGGCGCCACTTCGTATTCTGGTCTGCGCACACCCATCAACCAGTGGTCAAACCAGCCGACGATGTGCTGCAAGCGCTCGACGCGATGCCACGGCTGGCCGGAGCGGGAAAGTTCGTGCGATTCATTGGGAAAACGGACCATCACGCTAGGAATCTTGCGGAATTTCAGCGCGCGAAACATTTGCTCGCCGCCAGAGCCGGGCGGTGTCCGATAATCAGCTTCGCCTAGGATAAACATCATCGGCGTCTTCACGTTGGCTATATAACTGATCGGCGAACGCACCCGATACTCGTCCGGATCCTCGAATGGCGGAGCCCGAAACCAGTTCGGCTGGAACAACGTGAAGTCCCCCGTGTACCACCAATTCTCCCAGCTGGCGATGTCGCGCTGAGCGACTGCTGCGGCAAAGCGTCCCGTTTGTCCCACTACCCAGTTCGTCAGCAATCCGCCGCCGCTTCCGCCGGTCACGCCAAGTT